>Ga0256405_10002512_pt1 | contig 41817 bp, 40 predicted proteins | sample RumenRJG_02DNA_FD_189096 | JGI IMG/M metagenome (GOLD analysis project Ga0256405, IMG submission 189096) | Bovine rumen microbial communities from Lethbridge, Alberta, Canada - RJG_02 | ecosystem: Host-associated > Mammals > Digestive system > Stomach > Rumen | place: Canada: Alberta... | reverse complement strand
CGGGATAAGACCGTAATCGAAGATTGAAGAAGAAGAGCATGGCGGGAGCCGTGCTAGTTGTCGTTATCTGCTTTTGAAGTGGGGGCTCGACATTTTTTGTCGATCATCGACTTGAAAAGCAGGTTGGCAGTATCTTGAAAGGAGATGGCTGCAGTGGGCAGGAAAAATAAAGGCTACAGAAAAGACCTGCACCAGCAGGCCTATGAGAAATTGACCGGGATGCAGGCTTTCGGACAATCCAAGAAGGAAGCTATGGCAGACGGAACGGAGAAGGATAAGATCTTCTCTTACAATACGTACCAGACCTACTGGAAGCACACGAAGTATTTCATAAAATGGATCCAGGAACAGCATCCGGAGTGCACGACGCTGAAATCGGCGCGGCGTCACGTAAATGAGTGGCTGCAGAGCCGTGTCGATCAGGTAGATGGGAAAGGGCAGCATCTCTCTGCTTGGACGATACAGACGGAAGCTGCAGCCCTGAACAAGCTGTATCAGATCGACAAGTCAGACCCGGATCGGTTCCAGCCTCCGAAGCGGAACCGGTCAGAGATCAAGCGGAGCCGTGTAACAACGGCACGGTCTGCTCATTTCAGCGTGACGAACAACGACGAGCTGATCAAGTTTTGCAAGGGAACCGGCTGCCGCAGGGGTGTCCTGGAAAAGTTGGAAGGCCGGGATTTGTGGACCAGGAAGGCGATGGAAGACAGGGTTTCTTCTTTAGAGGAACGGAAAGAACTGTCATCGAAGGAAGTGAAGCATCTGGCGACGCTGAAAGATGCACTGGCGGTGTTTCCGGATCACGATTACTTTATCCATCATCGGAAGGATAAGAACGGCCGGTACCGCTTCGCGCCGGTCATCGGTCCGGAGAAGGAAAAGATCATCGAGCGGATGCGGAATACTGGAGAAACGAAAAAGGTCTGGCAGCATGTAAACAGCAACGCGGATATCCACGGATACCGCGCAGAGTACGCGACGGCCATGTATAAGCAGTACGCCAGGAAGATTGAAGAAATCCCGTATGACAGGGTGAATAAAGGAACCGGCAAGAGATTCCAAGGTGATGTTTATACGTGCAGAAAGGAAGAGGCTGGCCGGAAGCTGGACAGGGTAGCTATGAAGAAATGCAGCAAGGCCCTGGGGCACAATCGGATCAGCGTTGTCGCTGATAATTATATTCGTGGTTTATAAAAGAGGCTGGGAGAATGGCGAAATTTTACAAAAAAGGACCGTTGGGACGCATGGTTGAGGCAGAAGGCGGTGCTTCTGATCCAGAGCTTGCTGAGGTAAGGATGACGCCAAAAGAGTATAAAGAACTATGGGGTGAGGTGCGTACTGCGCAAAAAGATGCTGCATACGTAAGGTCAGAAGCTGAGAAAAATGTATCTGAGATAAAGAAAAAGGCAAAAGAAACAATAGCCGAGTATAGGAAAAAGGCAGAAGCTGACGCAGATAGAAGAGTGGAAGAGGCTCGGAACGTAGTTCGGAAGGGCGAGCAGAAAGCAGAAAATCTGAGAAAACAGCTCGAAGAAGCCAATGAAATCATAAAGAACGAGAAGCATCTTAACGAAAATCTGATGAGGATCATGCGTGAGAGAGCGAACCAGAGTCGCGGGATCAAGCCCAAAAAGCAGCATGATGGATATCTTGTACTGGGGAGTCGTCAGTGGAAGGAAAAATATAATGTAGAAATATGGGACACGGAAGATCACATGATAAGGTACAGCAGAAACCTGGGAGCAGCCAGGAGAAAGGGGTACCTGCGGACGGAGCATAAGACAGCGGATGTGTGGAAATCTGTTCTTCAGACGCCGTATGATGCAAGTATCCCACTGGAACAGGTTCAGTACAGGGTGGAAGAGGAGGATCTCTGGGAGAAGGGAATATTAAAAGATATTGGATGCACTGGCATGCACGAAAGTTATGCGAATGGCCGTTTCAATAAAAATGAAAAAAATGGGCTTTACAGGTGGGTTTTCAAGGCAAATTATCGAACAAGGCTGTGGGAGCTTGAGATTTACACTACCAATGAATTGACGGTCCCGGAATACCGGCTTCCTCCACAGCTGGCGAAGCCGCAGAAGACTCGGAAAACCAAAGAAAAAGATAGAAAGCAACCAGTTCCAGAGACTATCGGGATGGAAAACACACGAGGAAAAGAGGAAGTCCTGGAAGAGGACGATGATATTTTCGATGATATTTTTGATGGAATCTAAGGCTTTTTATGGACAAAGCCCCCAAAGCGTTTAAGGAATATTACGCAGCCAAAGACGGATCTGCACTTATAGAAGGATTTGCCCCTGTTTCCTATTATCAACTAAGCGAATCCTCTCTCAGAGCTGCAAAATTGGATGAACAGGTATTAAATGATGCGATCAACCTGCTACGGCAATATTCAACAACCCCCAAAAATAACAAAATTAAATCCAGATATGACAGCAACCTGTTTGTGACGATTAACAATGCGATGGCAAAGCTGGGAAAAATAAAGGAGTGAGACTTTTGACAGCTTTTTTTGAGCAGGAAAGGCGGCCAGGAGAAAAGCGGAGAAGGATGTGCGGGCACACAGCACCAAAGGCAGAGCAGCAGAAAATAGAAACTAGAGATACCGGACTTGAACGGATTTTCAAGTCATGGTAGAATTAAGGCAGGAAAAAAGGGTGCCGCCAGTAGACGGTCAGCCCATATCAAATCATTTAGCTAAAATAGCCGTCATGTTTTGCTAGGACACGGGCGGCTATTTTTGCGTCTTCGATTCAGAATCGCTTCTTCCTCTATCTTTGCCAATGGCATATCCGAGACCGAACGTAGTCAGCACAAGGCCGAGGACGCTGATCAAACCTTCAAGTGTCATCATATGGCTAAGCCCTCCTTTCCAGTATTTCCGCTCTGAGACGGATTATGTAAACGGAGGGTCGCAGTCCCTCCGGAAGAGGGCTAACCGTCCACCATCTTTCAGGGACCAAAGCTCCTGTGGCAGCACCAAATGAAATTATGGCATATATAAAGAGAAATATCAAACGAAGATATGGATCTTCCACCTGGGAAAAGACGCTACAGACCAGCTTATGATATCATTATATATGGCAACGTAGTCTCAAAACTCAAAAAAGATATGACACTAATCAGAACGAAAAAGCAGCTGTGCCGGTGCGAATGGAAGCCGATATAGGGCAAGCTGCAAGCGTTGTTCTGGAAAATAAACCGAAACCTCCTGAAGTTGAGATCGCGACGGCGAACAAATCCACCACGCGAGAAACAGCAGATATATCTTCTGCCGCAAAACCTCTGGGAACAAAATTTGAGCGGTTGTTCGCAGCACCTATCAGCAACTCATTTCGCGCATTTTCTGGTACGAAACCATTCAGTACAGAAAAATTACCGGCTCGTATTCGTGCCGTTCTCCACAACCACCGACAGAGAGTGAAAAATAAGAATACAGCCAGTGGAAACTGTCAGCTTCAGGATTTGTTGATTGGCTATGAAAAAAGGCGGACCTTTGTCGGAAAAAACGAAATCGACCTGACATTGGCGTAGGATGGATTTGTTGCAGATTTCTTTCTTTGACGAACATAATCTGATTCTACATATTTCTCAAGTTCCCCTCCAATAAACAGCAAAAAAGATCAACCTCTCGTTTCTTTAGGAAACGAGAGGTCATCTTAGCGTTTGTTACCTCTGCACACCGAATCCGTCAGCCAACAGTAATAAGTTTGAATTAGTTCCTTGTCACTGTTAAATCAAGGGTCATAGGGATTTTTCCCTGTCAAGCTGGATTTGCCCCATCAAATCCGTTGCTTGTCAGATCATACCACACCTTTTCTTCTCAATAAACAAAACCCGGAGCACAGACTGAAAAGCAGTCTGTGCTTCGGGTTTATTTGGCGGCGGCAGGTGTGGAGATCAGTTGATTTTTGCTGCCGTAAGGGAAAAGTGCTTCTGAAGCTCGAACAGGGTCCGATCAGGTTTCAGTACAAGCAAAAGTACTAAAAACAGCTATGAGAATTTGGATAATACTAACGAAATAATTGCAAATGTTCGCTTGGCTATTGTGTTTATTTTGCCAATATGCTATATATAAGACAAGCAATTCATACGTATGCAAAGAGGTGAAAACAGTTGAAAACGATTACTTCCGTTGAACTTGCCAAATTAGCTGGTGTGTCGCAATCAACGGTTTCCCGTTGTCTGAATGACAGTCCGCTGGTTTCAGAAGAAACCAAGGCAAGAGTCAAAAAGCTGGCGGAAGAATACTCCTTTCAGTTTAACGCTAACGCACGGGGGTTAAAAACCAACCGCACCGGTGTGATCGGATATGTATTCTCAGAGGATTTTACCGGCTTTGCAAACCATTATATTCAAAGTGACATTTACTATCGCATACGTATGCAGCTTGTAAAGGAAGGGCTGGATCTGGTGCCAGTATTTGATGAGGGGAAATACGGTGAGTTTTTTTCCATCGAAAAGAGTATCAGCAATCGACGGTTTGATGCCCTGATCTTTAACCGACCGCAGGTGGATGAGCGAGTCAAAAGCCTGCTGTATGAAACAAAAATTCCGTTTATCTATATTTACGATACGAATGAATCACTGGATGAGTCGTATATGATCGCACCGAGCCATTCACAGATTGGCGGTCTGGTCGGCAAGGCGTTTTGCGAAGCTGGCTATACACGATTTGTGGAAATTATCGGACCGCAGGATCGAATCGACGTTATACATAAACATGAAGCTTTTGCACGTGTTTTGCATCAGCATGGGCATCAGCTGTCAGATACGCACATTCTGCATGCAGATTACAACCTGAAGCAGGCTACGCAGCAGGTTTTTGAGCATATTGAACTGTTCCAGCCGGGTACAGCGTGTTTTGCGCAGAACGATATGATGGCATTAGGCGCGCTGGAAGCACTGCGCGAGCAGGGCATTCAGGTGCCGGATGATGTGGCTCTGATTGGTTCGGATAATATCCCGATGGCCAGCTGGTTTACGCCGCATTTAACCACTGTGGCAGTAGATTATGACAGGATTATCAATTTAACAGTAGAATGGGTCATGGCAATGGCATCGAACAAACTGCCGGATACCTACCGGTATATACTGGACAGCAAATTGATTATTCGAGACACATTCTGTCCCCGTACAGAAGAATGATTCAGGACAATACCTCATAATTGAACAAAAGCGATTTGCAAGCAGGTTTTGCGTACTGATGAGACGTAGTTTTACGGTAATACTTGATGTATTACCGCAAAACTACAGCAAAATCAGAGGAAGATTTCCACAAATCGCTGCAACTTGTATTGTGCGGTATTGTTGTAGATGTTCTCCGCAGTTGAATACGTATGCAAACGCAAAAAGCGTTTCAATTATGTAAAGAAAGGAAGGAAAAGAAAATGAAAGGAAAAAAATTGATGGCTATACTGATGGCGGGATCCTTGCTGCTGGCAGGTCTGACGGGCTGCGGCGGTGCCGCTGCAAAGGGAGGCGATGCTGCGGCAGGTGCGGCTGATTACCCGAATGGACCGGTAACGATCATTTGTCCGTGGGGCGTCGGCGGCGGTGCCGATGTCATCTCCCGCAAGATCTCGGAAGTGGCCAAGGATTATTTTGATCAGCCGATCGTTGTAGAAAATCACACAGGCGCTTCCGGCACCATCGGCATGATGGATGCTATGGATGCGGATGCGGACGGTTACACCATGATCGTCACCAACGGTCCGTTATTTTCGCTGACTCCGAAGTACATCGATGTATCCTATGATCTTTCTGATTTCACTATGCTGCGCGGCATGCGTCAGGTTTCGCTGATGATCTTCACTAATCCGCAGAAATCCGGCATGACGACGTTTGATGATCTGATCAACTACGGCAAAACGCATAAGATCACGTATGCAACTTCTTCCGGCCCGGGCGGTGACCAGTACGTTGTTTCTTCTGCAATGTTCAAGTCGCTTGGCATCGAGGCGGAGCCGGTCGTTATGGGCAGCGAGGCAGAATCGATCAATGCAGTGGTTTCCGGTCAGGTAGACTGCGGTCTGGGTACGCCTCCGGCATACTACTCGCATCAGGAAGAGGGTACGATCCAGGCGGTCGCAACTTTCTATCCGGAAACGGTTCAAACTCCGTACGGTGAAGTAAAGTCCATCAAGGACTGGGGTGTTGATGTCGAATTTGCCGGCATGGACTGTCTGGCTGTTCGCTCGGACGTTCCGCAGGAGATTGTAGACAAACTGAATGCAATGCTCGATGACGTATATGCCGATTCCAAGTTCACCGGTTTTATGGACGAGATGGGTTATCCGCTGTGGGATGCCAAGGGTGACGAAGTGACGCAGTTTATCGAGGATCAGATGGACAGCATGGACAAATACGTGGAGCTGATCCAGTAACAGGCTGGTCTGTTTAATCTGGTGTGAGAGGTGACAAGATTGAAAGTAAAGCTAAATTCGAATATGATAACAGGCGTTCTGTTTCTGATCGTTTCTGTTGCCCTGCATATTCTGATACCATCGCAGATCCGGACGTATGAAACCAGCACGGTGACTGCGGCAACAGTTCCGACGCTTTTGATCCGCGGCATGATCCTTTGCAGCGTGATCCTGCTGGTGCAGGGTATCCTGTCCAAGGAAAAGACCGAATACACGATTTCAGGAGCCATTTTCACTAGAGAAAATCTGCTGCGGCTGAAACCGGTAATCTATATTGCCATGCTGATCGCATACGCGCTGCTGCTTCCGCATATCGGATTTATCATTTCCTCGCTGCTGCTTTCCAATGGCATTCTGCTGTATTTCGGTACGAGAAAATGGTGGTTCTATGCGATTGCCAGTGCAAATGTAATCGTTGCGTACTTTGCATTTCAGGCAATGAGCGTGACTCTGCCATAAGAAGGAGGAAGCGCATATGTTAAACAACTTGATGACCGGTTTGGCGCTGATGGCCTCGGCAGAGAGCTTCATTGCAATTTTCATCGGTCTGCTGGCAGGTATCATTATCGGTGCCATTCCGGGTTTGACTGCGGATATTGCGATCATCCTGTGCCTGCCGATTACATACAGTATGGAACCGATCCCGGCGATGCTTCTGCTGCTTGGCTTGTATTGCGGCGGCACATACGGCGGCTCCATTACTGCAATTTTGATCAATACACCGGGTACGCCCTCGAGCGCAGCGACTGTGCTGGATGGTTATCCACTGACACAGCAGGGCAAGCCGCTGAAGGCTCTGACGATGGCGCTGTATGCCTCGTGTTTCGGCGGCCTGTTCAGTGCGCTGGTATTGCTGTTTGCTGCACCGAGCATTGCACATTTCACGCAGATGTTTGGCCCTCCGGAGTATTTCTGCATCGCAGTGTTTGGATTGTCCATTATTGCAAGCATCTCGAACGGCAATATCTTCAAGGGTCTGCTCGGCGGTCTGATCGGCATTTTCATTGCACTGATGGGACAGGATTCGGTCAGCGGTACGCTTCGGTTTACCTTTGGTGTCCGTCGACTGGGCGGCGGTATCCCGCTGATCGTTACGCTGGTCGGTCTGTTCGCAATTGCCGAATTGCTCAGCCGTGCGGATTATAATCCGCGTACAGATGCAACGCGTAAGCAGCATTTGAAGCTGGACCATGAGAAGCTGTCATGGGAAGAGATCAAGCGCTGCCTCAAAACAATGACGATCTCTTCGCTGATTGGTACGATTGTGGGTGCTATCCCGGGTACAGGCGGCGGCATTGCAGCCTTTATCAGCTACGATCAGGCGAAAAAGACCTCCAAATACCGTGATCATTTCGGCCACGGCGAGATCGAAGGCGTTTCCGCAACCGAGTCAGCCAATAATGCAACGACCGGTTCTACATTGATTCCGCTTACAACACTGGGTGTGCCCGGTGACGGCTGCACGGCAATTCTTCTGGGTGCATTTATGCTGCAGGGCATGGTGCCCGGTCCCTCCATGTTCAAGGAGCACAGCGATATTCTATACGGCATTATGATTGGTCTTGTCGTTATCAATATCCTGATGCTGATTATCGGTCGTGTGTTTACCCCGCTGTATGCCAATATCACACGCATTCCTTATGAGCTGATGAGCGCAATCATCATTGTTTACTGCATTACCGGTGTTTATTCGAGCGAAGCCAGCACATTTCAGGTGCTTCTGGCGGTCATCATCGGCGCGTTTTCGTTCCTGATGCGCAAGCTTGGATTCAGTGTTGTACCGATCATCCTCGGCGTAGTTCTTGGTGATCTGGTGGAAACGAATTTCCGCAACTCGATGGTAATGTCCAGCAATTCTCTGTCCATCTTCGTAACACGGCCATTCAGCCTGTTGTTCCTTGCGCTGGCTGCGCTTTCGATTGGAATGTTCTTCTACAAGGCAGCAAAGGACAGAAAAAGCAGAAAACAGAGTTAAATTAAAAAGGAGTTTCAGATGAAGTATTATACCGAGCCGAGCCGGGAGATCCCGGTTGCGGCAGAAACGGAAGTCCTTGTTGTCGGCGGCGGCCCCGCAGGTTTCGGCGCCGCCCTGCACGCAGCACGCATGGGACGAAAAACGATGCTGATCGAGCAATACGGCGCGGTCGGCGGTGTGGCAACCACGGGCATTATGAGTCATTGGACCGGCAGACAGGACGGCGGCTGCTTTGAAGAGCTGCGCGCAAAGGCACGCGACTGTGAAGCGGAGCAGGTCATCAATCCGGAAAAACTGCGTATTCTGATGCTGGATATGCTGATGGAGGCCGGCGTTAATGTACAGCTGTACACAGGCTTCAGTGATGTCATTATGGAGGGAAACCGCGTTTCGGGTGTGATCACAGAGAGCAAATCCGGCCGGGAAGCGATCCTGAGCAAAATGGTGATCGATTCGACCGGCGACGGCGACGTAGCCGCGCGTGCGGGCGTTCCGTTTGAAAAGGGACGCTCGACGGACGGCGGTATGCAGCCGATGACGATCATGTTCAAGGTTGCCGGCGTGGATATGGATCGCGCCATGTTCTTCTGGGGCTTTGAGGATACGGTCCAGCTGCCGGAAGGCGATCTGCAAACACTCGGTCGTCAGGAATTACCCTCTCCGGCAGGTCATATCCTGCTGTATCCTTCATCGCTCCACGGCGTTGTCACAGTCAACATGAGCAATATGACCGATGTGGACGGCACAAATGCAAGACATTTGAATCGCGCTGAATACGTATGCAGAAAGCAGATTCCCGAGATTATTGCATTTCTGCGCCGCCATGTGCCGGGATATGAGGGCTGTTATCTGATCGACAGCGCCGATGTGATCGGTGTGCGTGAAACCCGCCGGTTTGAGGCGAATTATCAGCTGAATGAGCAGGATATTGCGCAGGCTCGTACCTTTGAAGACTGGGTAGTTACCAAGTCGAATTTCTTCTTTGATCTGCACAATGTAAAAGGCGCCGGGCTGGATGCCAATGGTGAATACAAGGCGTTCAAGCAGCCGAAGCCGTATACGATCCCACTGCGCTGCTTTGTACCTAAAACGGTGGAGGGTATTCTGCTGAACGGACGCAATATTTCGGGTACACATAAGGCACACTCCAGCTATCGCGTAATGCCGATTGTAATGAATATGGGGCATGCTATGGGTATTGTTGCCGCGATGTGTGTTGCGCAGAATAAAAAGCCGCTGGAATTAGATATTCACGAAGTGCAGGATGAACTGCGCAGAACGAATGTAGAACCGTAAACGCAGGAAAGGAGACACAGTTAAATTATGCTGAAACGAATACCCCGCACGATTACAGCAGAGCAGTCGCTGAAAAGCGGACTGTTCAAGCTGAGAGATATTGCCGCCTGTGCTTATGGCAATGGAAAGTGGATTCAATACCGGGATGCCGGAAGTTCCTGTAAACTGACGTTTTCCATGGGAGAGGTTATCAAAAATGCCTGCACGGAAGATACGGAAACAGCGAAAGCGCTTGCGGTGCTGTCCGCAACCGCGCTGCCGGAGAACGGCGTAAAAACCATGGTGATTCTTCTGGCAGCTCTGCTGGAAAAGGCTGAACAGCTCGGCTGCACGGAAGCTGAAGCGAATGCAGTTTATGCCCTTCTGGAATTTGCGGCAGAATATCTGTCAGCTATCGCGAAAGAGAATAACGGTGCTCTGCTGGGCAGTGCACTGCCGTATATGACGTTGATCCGACCTTTGAACAAGCGAGCGCGTGAATCGGGCAATGAACGCGCAATGGCGATCATGGAATATGCGCTGACTACACTGCTTTTGACATTTGCTGAAGCGAACGGTGCCAACGGATATAGTGTATATGAGCGCGTAAAAGCACTGGCGCCCAACCAGTTTTTCAGCCTGAATCAGGTTGGCATTGAGAGGTCAATTTCAGTGGATAGTCCCTATACTGACATCTGGACGATGGGATTTGATCCCATCGACGGAACGATTAAGGATTGTCGCGACATGGCATATCGCGATAAAGAGGAGGACGTACGAAACGTATTACTCGCGGTGAAGAATGCCCTGCAGGTTATTTGGAATATTGCCGCAAGTCTGTGATACGTGAAGACACTGTCTGAGACAGCAGGTATGAAACCGCTCCAGCGATCAGCGTGTATTTACCCAATCTTCATGACCGGATAAACAAATATCCGACTCCTCCTGTTTGTTTTCCCGATCTCAGTTGTCGAAAAATCATATCACCATACTTTACCCCAAGGGAGCTTCCACGCACGGCGATGGAGGCTCCTTTATTTTTCCGGCTCGCCGAACTGACAGCGCCGCTTTTTCTCCCGAATGAGCGTGGACTTGCTGATGCCGGTCAGCTTGACGACCTGCGTATACGAATGATCCTCGAGCAGCGTCATCGCGTGGTCAAGCTGCTCGGCATCAAACTTGGGCGGGCGGCCCTCACGGAAATTCGGGTCGGTGGCGCGCGCGACCGCCTTGCCCTCCTGCGTGCGCTGCACGATCATGTCGCGCTCGAACTGCGCGAACGACAGCAGCACGTTGCGCAGCAGCGTGTTCACCGAGTCGTTGGACAGGATGCCGAGGTTCAATACATTGATGGTGATGCCCTCGTCTATCATTTCAGTGATGAGGCCGGACGCCTGCGACACCGACCGCGCGAGGCGGTCGAGCTTGGTGACGATGAGCACATCGCCTTTTCGCAGCTGCGCGCGCAGCCTGTCAAAATCAGGGCGCTCGATCTTCGTGCCGGTGAAGGTGTCCGTGTAGATTTTTTCCGCGCCCGCCGCCGTCAGCGCCGCCTGCTGCGCGTCCAGACTGTTGCCGTCGCGCGCCTGCGTTTTGGTCGAGACTCTCGCGTAGCCGAATATCATGTAAATTCCCCCGTTTTCCCGGTTTTGACACCGCGAGTTTTGAATATAGGTTTTGATACCTCTATTAAACTTGTGACGCTGAGTTTTGCAACCGGTGGCGAAACTTGAAAGAAATGAGTACATTCGGTTGAAAAATAATGGAAATGAAGTATATGCATTAATGGAAAGGAGTGATATAATAAGACATAGCTTCTTCCTCATGAAAAGGACGAATAAAAGCTACTCGGTACAGGGTGGCGAAGAGAACAGTCTTTTTAACTTGAAAGGAGAAGCGAAAATGAATGGAAATATTCAGGCCATATGTGCAATTGTTATGGTTATCATTGAAGCAATAAGGCTTTACAGAGAAATCAAAAAGGGTTCGGATGATAAATCCGAACCCTTTTCTTTTTAAATTTCTAATAAATCCGCAGATATCAAATTTTTTAAAGAGTCAATGTTCTCATTCAAAATTTTTTTATCCCCAATAATAATTTCGTTAAAAAACGCATCTCCCTTCTTTCTCCTTAAAGCAAGCTTGATTGGTTTTGCATTTGGACTTAACGATTGCTCTCTTAACAGTGTGTTTGGCTTTACGGAATACGGAGTTTTAGAAGAAGCTTTTATAAATCCTATTGTGCTTATATCTTTTTTTGCAGCTATTGTGCAGTGAACCCGATTCTTTACAAAATCTTCTTCCACCAGAGTACACGGATTGTGAAAAATACCTTTAATGTTAGGAAGAGCTTGCATTTTTCTCCGAACATTACCCTTTGCTTTTTTCTTTAGAATTTTCTGATCGTCCTTTGATAATGAAGGATCTATATCTTTTCCTATGGAGAAATCGGATTCTTGCAAAGGGTTATCGGACGCAACACATTTTTGAAAAAATTGTGTTGGCACCATGGAAGTATTTACTCCTGTCAGATGTAAAAAATTTCCTTCAACAGCAGAGATAATATAATATCTGTTCTTTATAAATGCATCTGACACAATTAGATAGTCATAATTTATAAAATAGTCATTAAAATCAATTGCGCCGGAGATAATAGTATCTTTTACCTTGCTGTGAAAGGAGGTTATTGTAGCAGTATTAGATTGTAAAACGTCCATGATGTATACCCAAATAATGTATGAAAAAAGGGATGGTAAATACCATCCCCTCTTTTCATTGTGATAGATTTATAGTCTGTCGACTTAAGGAAACGGGTTTATAGTCTCCGTTCCGACTACTGGATGCAAGTTTAACGTCTTTGCTCCGACATGAGAGCATAAGAAAAAAACTATCTTCTTCTGCTCTTTGTAAGTACATTATAACAGTTTATGCTTCTTTGCACCTAAAATAGGTGGTATAATTAGGTGCAAATCAATGACATATAGCAAGTAAATGTACTTTATTGGAAATTTTGCTTGAACGGCAGGCTTCATCGAAAACCGCAAGGCAATGTGTCCCTATATGCCGTTCAAGCTGAGATCGTGTGTCGTTCATGCGAAATGTCCAAGTTTACTAGTTATGTTTATATATGGAGAAATATATGAAAGATAAGAATCCAGAGGAAATGAATAATTCAGGTGACCTGATTTTTGGAATAGCAATTCGATTATCGTTTTCATTAAGAAATCAGAAAACTTCTTCCTATGCTCTCTTTTTTAAAAAAACATTGCGCAGAAAGACTCAATACGATATAACAATTTTTCCAACAAATTTGAAAATACAAGAAAAATACAAGGCGCTGCTAAATAGGGTATTATTTTTTACTCCAGATTTTTCTTGCATTTATGAAGGGGAAATTTATGATATTTTAGATAAACAAGAGCAGACCCAGATAGAATCTGATCCGTATTTATATAAGTATCTCATAAAACCATATTCGTCCTATTTTTCACGTTTTGTAGAGTTAGATAGTGCTAATTGGATTGTTATTGAAAACCTGAGAGAAATAGAACTGAAAGATATACAACAATATTATGTTTATGGGACCAATTATTCATTGGCCGATAAGATGATGGAACCTGCTTTTCCCAGAATCTACTATACAAACACTGAAAAGCACAGATTCCATAAAAAAAGAAATTTTTCGTTTTGCCCATATTGCGGACACTCACTAAGTGAAGATTTTCTTTATTGTCCATCCTGTGGTAGTTCGTTACGAATTATCAATAATCAATAGATAAGTAAGACGACAGACAGGAAAGGCTCCAAAATTAGGAGAAAGGTATGATTTTCATTACAGGGGACACACATGGGCCCAATCCTATCGGTCTCCATTCCGTGGACGGATTCGGCAGGAGACTTAACAGAGAAAATTTTCCAGAACAAAATGACATGACTCTAGATGACTTTGTGATCATCTGCGGGGATTTCGGCGGGGTTTGGAACTACGACAGCAGGTATGACAGCACGCACAGTGCCTTCAAAGACAAGATTTGCCTGGACTATGGGGAATCGAAGGAAGAAAAATACTGGATGGACTGGCTCTCAAAGAAGAACTTCACGCTCCTATTTTGTGATGGAAACCATGAAAACTTTGATCGTCTCTATCGCGCATATCCTGAAGTGGATTTCCACGGTGGGAAAGCCCATCAGCTCAGAGAGAATGTATACCACCTGATGCGGGGCTATGTGTTTAATCTCTGCGGCCTCTCCTTTTTCGTCTTTGGCGGGGCAAGGAGTCACGATATCTCCGGCGGGATCCTGAGGCCTTACGAATACAGCACAGAGAAGGAGTATAAAGAAGCATATAAGACGCTCCGGGATTCCGACACTATGTTCCGTGTAGAGCATATCAGCTGGTGGGAGCAAGAGCTTCCTTCCGAAGAGGAGATGGAAAAAGGGATGAGGAATCTTTCTCTGCATGATTGGAATGTAGACTACGTTGTTTCACATTGCGCACCTTCAAGCGTCGCAGCCGTGGCAGGATTTTCAGATGAGGACAGACTCACTCAGTATCTGGAAAAGATCCGTGAGCGGATTTCTTTTCAGTACTGGTTTTTCGGCCATTATCATGATAATTATCAGGTTCTTGGGAAGCACATAATGCTGTACGAACAGATTATCCAGATCATATAGCACTCCAGAGCTGTAAGTATATGAAACAGAATATGTATGCCGATCAAAGAGACCAACGAAGCTGCCTGCGTGGCGTGGCTCATGCGGCTGTATCAAGGGATGACGGGAGGCAATGAATAAATGAAAACGTATTTTATCAGCGACCTGCACCTTGGGCATGCAAACTGTCTTCGATTTGACAAGAGGCCCTGGGAAACAGTGGAAGAAATGGACATGGAGATAATCCGCCGCTGGAACCGGAAGGTCCGGAAAGAGGACCACGTCTATGTGCTGGGCGATTTCGCCTACAAAAACCGCACGCCGATCGCAGACTATACGAATCAGATGAATGGGTTTATCCACCTCATCCGCGGAAACCATGATAAGCGCAGCGAGGAATACGAAAGCTGCTTTCGCGAGGTCGTCGACTACAAGGACATGCCCGTTATGGCTGACGGGGTTAAATGCCGCGTGGTCCTCAGCCACTATTTCATGCCGTTTTACGACGGTTCCCGCCACATGGCCTTTATGCTGCACGGGCACACTCATAAGAGCATGGAGTCTGTCATGGAAGAGAAAATCAAGGAAGAGATCCGCCGAAAAGGACTGCGCTGCGAGGCGTATAACGTCGGCGCTATGTGGCAGGACTATGAGCCGCAAACGTTGGAGGAGATCGTGGCAAGGCAGAACAGAAAAATCCCCTTTATTTGATAACTGGAAAGACGAGGCTATGAAATACTGGAAGCAAGAAGATATGGGGAGAATCAAAATGTGTAACTATAGCGAGTATGTCGAGCAGCGAGCCGTTGAAGACCACATAAGAAAAGCAATTGCCAGGAAACTCCTCAAGGGCCGAACACCGGAATGGATACACGAAGAGGATGAATATCCAATGGAACTGATTATGTATGTAAAGGCTATGCTGGAGGGCGAACAGGCCCAGGAAGAATTGGCCGACCTCGGGGAAGAGAGCATGCCGATTCAGGAGAAGCTCGAAAGAATGGACTTTCTGTCCTACGGAGATGAAAGAGAAGAAAAAGAAGAAAAAAATGGAGAAAAAAGGGGAGTAGACAAATTTGCAAGGCTGGTTAGTAAGCTTATTCAGGCCGGACGTTATGCGGAACTTGAAAAAGCAGCGAATGACAGGCAGTACAGAGCGGAACTCCTAGAGACAAGCGGAGAGAATCCCAGAGAAGTAGACCGTGAAGTCTAATCAGGGCAAGCGGTGCTTGTCGAACATGAGCTGATTGAAGAAAATGACTTTGGTGAGGAGAAACGGGGAAAACAGCTATGACTATGTGCAAAGCAGTTGCTGAAATTCGTGCTGAGGCAAGAAAAAAAGCCCACGCCGAAGAAAGGGAAAAGTTTAAAAAGCGTATCTGTGACTTTGTAGCGAAGGGCCAGCTTGCACCCGAACACGCCGCGGAGGCACTGGAAATCACGGTGGATGAGTTGCAAACATACATAGAAAGCGCCAGGCAAAAGATGGAGAATCAAAATGAGTAGCTACAGCGAATATGTGGAAGAGAGGGCTGCCGAAAAAGCCCGAGAAGAGCGGGACCGTGAAATGATTGCAAAAAAGTTGAGAAAAGGTCGCAGCCCGGAATGGATACATGAGGAAGATGAGTATCCGATGGAATTGATTATGGACGTAAAGGCCCTACTGGAAGAAGAGGATGTCAAAAAAAGTATTACCAGGGGGGAGGATAAAGTTGCTCAGCTCTCGCTGCTTTTGCTACGAGAAAAAAGATACGACGACCTTCTCAACCTCACCGACGGGGAGCGCCGTGAAAAATTGTTTCACGAATTCGGCATGGATGACTGGTATAGCCGACATCAATAGTATTTACCGTTGCAACCGTTGATAATCGTTGATTTAGTCCGCTAAAGTGTCTTGAAACCCGCGTAAATACTGGGATTTCCCTATAAAAACCCCTTACTATTGATACGTGTGAACCGTTGATGGGATCGTTGATTAGTATTGGTTAACCGTTGATATATGATACAATATATATGTGGGATGCACATTCTCCCGGTGTCCATCAACGGTATCAACGGTCGTCAACGGTATAAATGATTTTATAGGAGGACACACAATGATCACATTCTTAGCAGCACTTTTTGTTTATTTTGGATTCCAGTTCTGGTGTCGTGGACTCTAAACGGCAATAAAAAACGCCCCCGGCGGTCCCCAGGTTGTGGGAATCGTCGAGGGCTTCTATTTTTTTGTGGTTATCTTGCACGGGCCATGCTCAGGATCATCCGGAGAAAGAGCCTCATAATCTCGCCGGCGATCATGCCGTTTTTTTGATGGGATCGCACAACAGCTTTCCCAGGCGCTGCAACAAGTCCAATTCCGGCCTGCGTGGCTGTCCGCGCTGCTTGGATGCCCGCCTGGTCACGGAGATTTTTCCCGATGTCCGCCGCGGTGTTGAAGGCCTGACTGTCATTGAGTCCCGCCACTTCCGCGAGCGCATCATTGAAATTCTTGTCGGGTATCTCATTCCCGTCCACAAACATTTTGAGATGCCGTGTGCCGTCCTGGTCGGTCTCCAGGAGTCGTATAAGGGTGATGTCGTAGCCGCGGATATTCGCTGTCAGTTCGTTCGTGCCGCGTTCGTTCATGACTTTATGTATCTGGTTCTTCTTCTGCCTGACGACCTTCTCGCGGTACTCTGGGGACGCCTCTTCCGCCGCACATTCCCGCTTTGCTCGTTCGATTCTTTCGTTTATATCTCGCACGATTGGCCCGGTTTTTCGCGGCCGTTCGTCTTTTCCGTCCATCGCGCGGGTATATTTCGCCGGATCCGCAACCGTGCTTCCCTTGCGCAGCCCTTCATCAAGGCTGAGATGGTCCGACGCCAGGCCCGCTTTCAGACCCTCCATGATTTCATTACTCTGTTTGACGGTCTTCTGTCCGTGGATGAGTCTGTTCAGCAGGTCATCGCCGACTCTCTTTTTTTCTTTTTCTGTCATAATTTGCCTCTCTATTAAGATAAAAGATAAGTTGCATATGTCTTATATATGGAAGAAACACTCCCGCTATAGCAAAAATCATTTCACATACTCGCCGCAGCCTTACAAAGACTGTAAGGCTGTGATTTAACAGCTACACAAGGAACACGAAAAAAGAAAATCAACAAAGCAAACGAGGCCCCATGGGAAAACGCATAGTTCTGCTATGAGTGCTAAAATGCACCTGTAGATGCAAATATAACGATAACCAAGAAAGGAAAAAGAAAAATGGCACTGGCAAGAGTAAAGTACATTTGCAAAACCTGTGGAGAGGAAGTCGAGTTCACCAAAAAAAAGAGCAACTACGCAGACGCTCGCAGCTTCGAGGAATGGGCCAAGGGCATGTTTGATGAATGTCCAGAGTGCAAGAAAAAGAGAATGGCTCGCGAGCACGAGGAAGAAAATCGCAAGGCGGCCGAGGCGGCGAAGGCCAAGGCATGGCCGAAACTTACCGGAAGTGAGAAGCAGGTGGCATGGGCTAATTCCATCCGGGAAGGCTTCGTCAGCAAGCTCGTTGAAGACAATGAAAACACCGACATCTTCAAAGAAGCGGTCAGTATCATTCTCGACAACACGAGTGCAAGCTGGTGGATTGATCATCGTTCGAAGGAATCCTTTTCCTATGTATGGGGGGAAGCTCTCGATGTCGTCCGGCAGCCACTGGATGAAGAAGCGGTTCGGAAGGCAAGCAAGGCAGCACAGACAAAAGGATGGCCGGAACTGACAGGAAATAAAAGGATGGTAGCATGGGCAACAATCATCCGGGAGAATTATGTCAGCCAAATGGTTGAAAACAATGAGAACCGGAAGAAGGCTCTCGGTGATGAGCACACTTATGAAGTCTGCAATCGGCTGATCGAAATATTGCTCAGCAACACAAGTGCAGGCTGGTGGTTTGACAATCGATTTCCGTCTGAATTCAAAGAGGCCATCGAATCGGCATATGTTGCCGCTCAGGAAAAGGGAGCTGAATCATGACCTATACACGCTAGCAAGCGATGCGCGAAATGCCGCAAGGCCAAACGGGTCCGCATGGAACTTGAAATGAGTCCCAAGGAAATGGAAATCTTCAAAAAAACGACCGAAAGCTGCTTCGTATTAATCCAGCAAGAGGTCGGAAAACTACATATTATATAAAGCAACCCCCCGGATGCCGTTGTTAAGCTGGCACCAGGGGGTTTTATATGCTCCGATTTCGATTTTACGGGGTCTTATATATGAACATCCCCTGCATATGTGTGGAAATATTTAAAGTTCCGCATTTATCATATGGTCAAATAGAGTATACCCTTGATGCGCGTTGTATGATTGCAAAATAAGTGTTAATATAGAGTCATATTCTTTATTAATGGACAAAATGAAAGTGTAATTATAAAGCCTAAATGAACAAAGGGAAGTTAATATGGGTCAAGGAAAACATATTGCGTACATCAGAGTGTCTACTGTTGAGCAGAATGAGGCCCGGCAGCGAGAGGCTTTGAAAGACTGCAGTATTGATAAATGGTTTATAGAGAAGGCTTCTGGTAAAAATACGAATCGTCCAGAATTGCAGGAGATGCTGGAGTATGTCCGTGAGGACGATATCGTGTATGTTGAAGAGTTTTCAAGGCTCGGCCGATCCACGGCGGATCTGCTCGCGACCGTGAAGGCGATTGAAAGTGTTGGGGCAAAGTTTAAGAGCCTGAAAGAAAACTTTGATACATCGACACCTGCCGGGAGGTTGCAGATGACAATGATGGCTGCCATTGCTGAGTTTGAGCGCGACATGATATTGGAACGGCAACGCGAAGGAATCGCTATCGCAAAACGTGAGGGTAAGTATAAAGGCCGGAAAGCTGTCTTCATACCGAATATCGGAGATTACTATAAAAAATACATGTTGCGTCAGGGAACAAAGACCTCCATAGCAAAAGAACTTGGAATCAGCAGGACGACTCTTGATAAATTGTTCAAGGAATATGAAAAGGGCGGTGCAGATGGAAATTGATGTAATCGAGCAAAAGATCCAAGACATCAGCCCTGATCTTATGAAGATTCTTCTTTCTGACAAGACCACGAAGGGATATATCCGGTGGGGGAGCGACAATTATGCGGATCTTGGCCCGGAGTATCAGGCTGATCAGGAAATGAAACCTGAGCTTGTGACTGGAAATTATACAGCCCTCATACAGCCAAGAGTTGCAAAATCGGAAGAGGAAAAGACCAGGCGGACAAGGGACAAAGCGGAGGTATTCACGCCGTCGTGGGTCTGTAATAAGCAGAACAATCTTGTAGATGCTGCGTGGTTCGGGCGGAAAGATGTATTTAACCGGATGGAAGAAAAGTCCTGGATTACCATTGCGGATCCGGTGAGTTTCCCAAGAGATAAAATCTGGAAAGATTATGTTGATGCCCGCCGGATGGAAATAAGTTGCGGCGAAGCTCCGTACCTGGTCAGCAGATATGATACGGTGTCGGGGGATCCAATAGAGATAAAGGACAGGATTGGGTTATTGGATCGAAAGCTCCGAATCGTGAACGAAAATGCGAATACGGACAAAGAATGGATGCAGTGGACGATAAGAGCCTTCCAGAGCTGTTATGGATACGATTATTCCGGCGATAACGTGCTTCTGGCGAGGGAAAATCTCCTCTATACATTCATTGATCATATGCAGGCCCGTATGATGAGGGAGCCAACCCTAAAGGAACAAAAGAAGGTTGCTAATATTGTTTCGTGGAATATATGGCAGATGAATGGCCTGACTATGACTGCACCTTTCAGCACGGCAGAACCAGCATACAAACAGATCACCATTTTTGACCTCTTTGGAACAGATGATGCCGGTGATGGAGAAGAAAGTGAAACCATGACGGATGAGATTCCATGCAAAATTTTTGACTGGCGTTCAAACGAAAGCATTGAGTTCCGGTCGATGATAAAGGGGGACTGATCTTATGGATACGGCTTTTAAGAATGCATTTGAATATAAGGTGATCTATGTGTTTACCATTGACGACCAGGCTCACAAGGGCCTGGTAAAAATTGGTGACGCCACGTTGCATACAGATACACCAATTGATCAGCTGTCTCCTGACTGTCGTGAACTGAATCAGGCTGCGCTGAAGCGGATCAAGGCATATACCAACACAGCAGGACTTACTCCGCATCTTCTTCATTCTGAGGTTGCGGTCCGCACGGTGAAAGATAAGGATGGTTCTTTGAAGGTTGAAGCCTTCCGTGATCATCACGTTCATGAAGTCCTGAAGAACTCAGGCATTGATAATGTGCAGCCGGGTGAATCATCTGGCAAAGAGTGGTTCCCAGTGGACATGGAAACGGCCCAGAAAGCCATTGATGCTGTTAAGCATAATTATGCCAATCTGAGCAATACGGATGTTATAAGGCATGCTCCTATCATCTTTCGTCCAGAGCAGGCTGAGTGCATAACAAAGGTCGTGAAGCATTTTAAAAAGGCAGACCGTTTCCTGATCAATGCAAAGATGAGGTACGGCAAGACTTTTGTGAGTCTGGAGATCGTCAAGCAATGCAAATTCAAAAAGACGATCATCCTTACACACCGGCCCGTCGTCGATGCCGGATGGTACGAAGACTTCACAAAGATCTTCTACGGCATGAATGATTATATCTATGGCAGTAAAGCGACTGGATATACAGTCGAGCAGTTGCTTGAGTCCGGTAAGAGCTTTATATACTTTGCCTCGATTCAAGATCTTCGCGGATCATCGGAAGTTGGTGGCAAATTTGATAAAAACGACACGGTATTTAAGACTATCTGGGACTGTGTGATCGTTGACGAAGCACATGAGGGAACCACCACGGCCCTCGGCGAAGATACCGTCAAGGCAGTAGTCAAGGAAGGATCCGGCACGAAGCTGTTGGCTCTTTCCGGGACTCCGTTCAACATTCTGACTGACTATGATGAAGATTCCATCTATACCTGGGACTACATCATGGAGCAGGAGTGCAAATCAGAATGGGATAAGCTGCACTTCGGCGACCATAATCCCTACGACGAACTTCCGGAGCTTCGCATTTATACGTATTCCTTAGGAGACATACTAAAAAATAGCAACTATATCACATTTGAGGATAAGGCTTTTAACTTCCACGAGTTCTTCCGTGTCTTTACGGGAGATTTTTCCGTGGACTATGCAGACATGCCAGTTGGAGCAGAAATCGGGGATTTCGTCCATGAAGCAGATGTGTGGTCATTCCTGAATCTGATGACAAAAGAGGATGAAAAAAGCCAGTATCCCTATTCTAATGAGGAATATCGTTCGCTCTTTAAGCATTCCCTCTGGATGGTTCCGGGAGTTAAAGAGGCCAGGGCTTTAAAGAAACTGATGCTGAAACATCCAGTCTTTGGAAACGGCATGTTTGATATCGTCAATGTTGCTGGATCCGGCGATGAAGAAGAAAAGTCTGAAGAGGCATTAAAGAAGGTCCGTTCTGCTATCAAGTCCGCGAAAAAGACCGATATATACACGATCACGTTATCCTGTGGGAAGCTGACCACAGGCGTCACTGTCAAAGAATGGACTGCGGTATTCATGCTTGCTGGATCTTATTCTACTTCTGCGTCCAATTATCTGCAGACGATTTTCCGCGTCCAGTCTCCATGCAATGAAGACGGCAAGATTAAAGAAACTGCTTATGTCTTTGACTTCGCCCCGGACCGAACCTTGAAGATGGTATCGAGTGCCGTCCAGGTTTCTTCCAGGGCTGGAAAAACAAAGATTGGGGACAAGCAGATCATGGGCAAGTTCCTTAACTACTGCCCTGTTATTGCTGTATCCGGATCTGAAATGCAGGAATACAGCGCCGCAAAGCTCTTGCAGCAGTTGAAGCGAGCCTATGCCGACAAGGTTGTCCGGAATGGATTTGATGATGTAAATCTGTATAATGACGAGCTTCTGCGACTTGATCAGGTCGATATTAAGAAGTTTGATGAGCTAAAGGGCATCATTGGAACGTCGAAAGCAGCTCCCAAGTCCAATGATATCACGGTCAATGACCAGGGGCTGACCAATGAAGAATATGAAGAACAGGAAAAACTCAAAAAGAAGAAAAAGAAAGACCTGACTCCGGAAGAAAAGGCCCGTCTGGAAGAACTGAAAAAGAAAAAGAAAATCAGAAACGATGCAATAAGCATCCTACGTGGCATTTCTATCCGCATGCCTCTTCTGATCTACGGAGCTGACATCCCGTATGATGAAGAAATCACACTGGATCGTTTTGTTGACATTGTAGACGACTCTTCATGGGATGAGTTTATGCCGAACGGAGTAACTAAAAGTAAATTCAAAGAGTTCCAAAAGTATTACGATGAGGAGGTCTTTATTGCTGCAGGCCGGCGGATCCGAAATATCACAAAAGACGCCGATACTCTGGATCCTACAGAAAGGGTAAAGAAGATAGCGGGACTCTTCTCCTACTTCAAGAATCCAGACAAGGAAACTGTTTTGACTCCGTGGAGAGTCGTGAACATGCATATGAGTGACTGTCTGGGCGGATGGTGCTTTTATGATGAAACCTTTAGCGAAGATGGACAGCTCGACTTTCCTCGCTTCGTAGATCGAGGAAAAGTAACTTCAGATGTGTTTGGAAAACTGGAGACACAAATCCTGGAGATAAATTCCAAGACTGGGTTATACCCGCTATATGTAACTTACAGTGCATATATGCGAAAATTACAGGAATATGCTGTTGATGAACTAACAATAAAGGATAAACAAGATATTTGGTTACAGACAGTTAGTGAGAACATTTTTGTTATCTGTAAAACACCAATGGCAAAGACTATAACAAAACGAACACTTGCCGGATATAACGAGGTCAAAATCAATGCTCATTATTTTGATAATTTAATTAATATAATGAAAAATAAGCCGCAGCAATTTACAAGCAAAATTCTAAAACCGTCTTATTGGAAATACAGAGGGAAGAATATGAAATTTAATGCCATTGTTGGCAATCCGCCCTATCAACAGATGGACGGAGGAAACAGAAACAGCTCCAGTCCTGTTTATCAATTTTTCGTATCTCAGGCAAAAAATATTTCCCCTGATTACGTCTCTATGATCACGCCTTCTAGGTGGTTTGCGGGAGGAAAGGGATTAGACGATTTTAGAAAAGAGATGCTTAATGATAAACATCTTGAAATGATTTTTGATTATGTTGATAGTAACGATTGCTTTAAGGGCGTCGACATAGCTGGAGGCGTAAACTATTATCTTTGGAATTCCAAATATAATGGTTTGTGCAATTTTACATCTATACGTGGTAGACAGGTTGATACCATGCAAAGGGATCTGGGAGAATATGATATTCTCATACGCAATAATGCCTCTGTTAAATTATTACGTAGAATAATCGCCTCGCCTGATAAGAGTATGGAAGACGTTGTAGGTACGAGAAATACATTTGGAATAAATACTGATGAGCATGGTGTAAACAAACAAGACTCTGTCAACTCTCTGGTTTTAGCGTGTAGTCAAAAGGGCAACAATATTGCATTTGCATATGTGAGTCCTAATAAAATAACCAAAGGTCATGATTATATCAATAAATACAAAGTAGCAATAGGAAGGAGCGTCCCAAGAAATGGTGAGGTTGGCGTAGATCCAAGCGTTGGATACAGAGCTATTACAACAGTACATATATTTATGCCAAACACTGTGTTCACGGATACCTATTTACTATTAAGCTCCTTCAGCACATTAGAAGAAGCGGAGAATTTCGCAAAATACATGACGTTAAAATTGCCAAGATTTTTATTGCATGAAACATACACGTCTATGGCAATATCAAAAAATAATTTCAGATTTGTTCCTTATCTTGATTATTCTAAGTCCTGGACAGACCAAGAACTTTACTCCAGATATTCATGTTCAGAGGAAGAAATAAAATTGGTTGATAGTATGATGCGTCCATTGGAATATGTAAAACATTGATTATGATATTGATTCACAGACATTGTTTGCACCACTAACTGAACAAAATCAAAACACCCTCCCTGGGTCATCCGGGGAGGGATTGTTTTTCTCCTGAATTCGCCCGCCGGCGCATCCGGCGCTCTTCTTTTTTGCGTTCTCTTTCCAGATGATAGGTGTCGTGACTCCGGATATACGCGCAGCACTCCTCGACAGTTGGCTTGTTTTTCTGCAAATGAAACGGATCCGAGACGTGGTGCCTATGGCTGATCCGGAAAAAGCGGTGGCCGTTATACACCTGCTCCAGTAGACACCAATAGTGTCCCGTATTCCGTGATTGCAGAACAAGTGTATATTCCTTTTTCCATGTAATCTCAAAATATTCCTTATCGACGGCTTCTATATCTATTCTATCTATCATATGGATTTCAAAATTTCTTAATTTGATTCGCTATTCCCAGCTTATAATATGTAATACATGTGTATTTCCAGTGCCAATGATTTTCTCGACAACAAATGTTTTTGGATTATCGCGTGCAGAGATCCAGCCATTTTCTGAAACCTGTAAGACCTCCGTGCCGCCCATTTTTGAAAAAGTTTAGACCTAATCATCCAATCGCATACACACTAAAAGAGCCCTATACTGCATATCCTGCAGCATGGGCTCTGTATTTTTTATCACTACTGCTCTTCTATTCTTTCCCGTATCGGCAACTCTGAATCTGTTGCCAACACCATTCCTTAACTGTTTAGTTGACCGCCATTTCTATAATATGCCAACTCTCTTTTCAGGCAGGCAATTTCAGCTACGATCTCTTGTACCCTTTTCGCTGTTATCTGTGTTGTCTCTGAAGAAACAGAATCTGGAAAAGTCCATTTCCACAACTCATAGTCAAGAATTGCCTTTTCAGATTCACTGTCCGTCTCTGCACAGGTATGTTCATATATATATTTCTTGTGTGCAAGATACCACGCGTGCAGATAATCCCATAATTCATCACGGCCGAAACTTCTTTTAAAAGTAATACTTATCTGACCGGTATCATCCTCATCAATATCCAAAATAGTTCGTTTTTCAAGTTCAAACAATGCATACATAGCAGTTATATCCATATTAACATCAATAATAGGATCAGCAATGGCCATTGGTTGTACGCCAAGAGCACGAGCTATCTGTTTAAGCAATTCTTTCTTTGGCTTTCTTGCGCCATTTTCGTATTTCTGTATTCGGTCAGCATTTAAGCCGACCCTTTCGCCTAACTGGCTCTGTGACAGACCCCTAACTTCTCGAATTGTTCTTATCCGCTTCCCGATTCTCTCCGCCTCTCTGGAAACAATGAAGTCATAAGGATCCTCTCCTGGCGTAGGAATAGTATCATACCTAGGAATACTATCATCAAATTTATCAGATGCCATAACAATTATGCCCTCCCTCTTCAAATAAAATTAAAAAAAAACACAAAAAGAACACAGAAAAGCACTTAAAAGTACTTGAAAGCACAAATAAGTGTGGTATAATAAAAACAAGCACACGGAAGTACTTTAAAGCACAACGGAGGATGTTATGGGCAAAGCACCTTTTGAAGACTATGATGACGTTCTTCTTCCAAAAGACCTTCAGAAAATCCTGCACATCGGGCGCAGCACAGTGTATCGGCTCCTTTCAAATGGTACCATAAAATCCTTGAAGATTGGAAGCTCTTATCGTATTCCGAAAGCTTATCTCGAAAATTTTCTGTACAAAGACAACCAGACAATAAAAGAAGAAAGGAAAGAATTTATGACACACTTTAATCCGCTGACAAGCGTCAGCATTACCAAAGACGACCTTAAAAACATTCGCTTCGGGGCCGACTATGTCGCATACGTTAAAGGCTTAAAGCTGACTTATAAGGATAGCCTTAGTATGGAGAATGATCTCATGATGATTTCCGCCACGGATGGCACAGAGCATCTGACTTCCGCTGTTGTGGAAAAAGAGACAGTCCCTGCAAATGCCAAGACTATCGAGGAAATCTTCGACATAGCGATCGAATATTCCATCCTTAATCCGGAAAACAGAAAAGGAAAAAAAGAGCCTGCTTTCATCTGTGCCGTCTGGGGTATGCAGGACGCCCTTGGGTTCGCCAAAAAGAGATGCGGGTCTGGCAATATTCCTTTTGAGGAATTCTGCTACGAAATGGGCTACTGGTGGGTGGCTGAGCTCTGTGACGTTCCTCGCGCACAGGGCATCGAAAGGAAATTTTTCGATGCATGGATCGATCGCATTTAAAAAGGCCTGATTTAAAGCCGTGCGGCTCGTTGTTATACATTCGTCAACTCAACGGGCCGCATCCCTGAAAAAGTTTTCTCCTTTTTATTCCATAAGTTTTCAGTTTTTTCACGAAACACCCTCTCTGGTTCTACAGTGAGGGCGTTCGTGTTTATGCTGATTTTATAAGCCCCGACCGCTCTTCGCAGACATCTGTGAATCCTTAGAGACAATCAGCCCGAGTCTGTGCAACCGATGCTCTTCCTTTTTCTTTATCCGATCCAGATGATACGCGTCGTGGCTCCTGATGTATTCGCAGCACTCCTCGACGGTCGGCCTGCTTTTCTGCAGATGGAACGGATCCGAGGCGTTGTGCTTATGGCTAATCCGAAAAAAGCGATGGCCATTATACACCTGTTCCAACAAACACCAATAATGCCCTGTGTCCTTAGAACGGAGAACGAGCGTATAATTTTTCTTTTCTATGATTTCAAAATGTTCCTTGTCAATGGACTCTATGTCTGTATTGTCTATCATAATATGTCAAAAATCCCTGATTTGAGTCGTTAACTGCGTGATTAAAAATTATATGCCCGGCACGTCTTATCTGCAACCAAGTAATGGTTAATTAAAAATTAATGTATTAATTGTAATTAACAACAATAACAACAAGTGTGACAAAGTCTATTAATCGTAATTAATTAATTAATTTTAATAAATTTCCGCTCGTATTAAAGGTATTAAAGAAAGGAGTTTGTGTAGCATGGCAAATAATAATTTCGCCGTCAATGCGAATGATGAAGTAATCTCGAAGGGTAAGCGCTTGCTCGAAAAGATGGCCAAACCGGGTGAAAAGCAGGGTGACGTCCTCGGGAGGATTTTTGATCTTGTGACAGAGAGGCTCGATGGTGAAACGCTCACGCAGGGCGGAGTGGACGTCCAGGCTCTGGATTCTTCGCTCTCCAACATCAGGAATATGTTCCTCGCAACAGTTACAGGCAAGGAACAGATCATCGCATCAAAGGATGATAAGATCTCTGAAGTCAAGTCGTTGAAAGATCAAATGGAGCGAGACCTCCGGGAAAAACTGGATACCGCCAAATCAGAGAAAGATGCAGCCGTAGAGCAGGCTGGTGCCGCCGCAAGAGCGGCGGCGCAGGCGGTAAAAGAAGCTCAGGCGGCTAAGGAACAGGCCGAAACCGCAAATAGGCTCGTCGCAGAAAAAGATCGGACAATCGCCACTCTTGCAGATAAATTGTCCGCAACAGAAGCAAAGATTGCCGGGTACGATGACCTTATGCGGAAGGAGTCTGAATCCAATGATCAGATCAAAGATCTTCTTCGGACCCTGGAAACAGAAAAAAACAACTATGAACGGCAGTTGCAGGCAGAAAAAGATGCGGCCGAGCGGGCACTGGTTGATGCTGGAAAGGATCGCGACGCCGCAATCCGCGAGCTTCAGGCCCAGATGGATTGGAAAATCTCCGAGGCAAAAAAAGACGCAGCTCTTGAGACGGCCACGGCGGTCGCTGAAAAAGAGCGTGAAATGACTGCGCTTCTGCGGTCAGCAGATAAGGAAAATGCTAAGCTTCAGGCTCGTATCGAACTTTTGGAAGAACGCATCCGGGCTATAGAGCCCAGCGCTGGCAAGTAAAGAGGTGAAATAATAATATGGGTCTTACAAAAGGACAGCTGAATGCCCTTGCAGAAGTAAGAAAAGGCAGAAATGTTTTTATTACAGGTGGCGGCGGAGTGGGAAAAAGCTACACCATCAGGAAGATTGTTGCCGAGCTTCAGGAATCCGGCAAGACTGTTCTGATCACTGCATCGACCGGCAAAGCGGCGACCCTGGTCGGTGGGGTCACATGCCATCGGGCATTCCACATTCCTATCAAGGCGGCATGGCTTGCTGAGCCCAATCCCACCAATGATTCTCCGCTTTATCAGGCGGATGTGATCCTGATCGACGAGGTGTCCATGCTGAGGCTTGATGCTTTTGAGTACATCGTCAGATCTGTAGAAAAGGTAAATGCTCTCAGGGAATCCGGAAATGATCCTGATAATACACATCTGGATCCGATCCAGATGATCGTTGTCGGGGACTTTTGCCAGCTTCCTCCAGTCATTGTCCATCCAGATGATGGGAGCCCAGACGAAGGGGATATGATGTCGGATCATTTCGGGTTCAACATCGGGCACGGCTACGCGTTTCTGGCTCCCGGCTGGGAACGCAGTAATTTCGTCACATGCGAGCTGAAAGAAGTGATGCGGCAGTCCGACAAATCTATGATCGATGCGCTGAACGGTGTACGCTTTAATAATTTTTCATCACTCTCCTACTTTAAGACCCACACAAGGAAACGTAAATTTTCTGTAAATGATGGAGATGTAGTCTATCTCTGCGGAAAAAACAGAACCGCCGACCGGATAAACAAGGCCGCCCTCTCCCGCCTTCCCGGCAAAGAGTTTCAATACTATGCTGAGTGTACAGGGCAGGTTTCCGAACAGGACAAACTCGTTCCTGACCTAATCAGATTAAAAAATGGCGCACATGTAATCATGGTCCAAAACTCTGAAAAATACCGAAACGGAAGCAGCGGCACCATCACCGCCACATATGAAAGCAGCGTGTCTGTGCTGATTCATGAGACCGGGGAAGAAGTAGATGTACCATATGCAACATGGGATATCGAGAGATATGTCGTTAAGGAAAAGAACGGAAATAAAAAGGTCGAGAAGGAAAAAATCGGTTCTTACAGCCAACTTCCTCTCCGTCTTGGATACGCGATCACGATTCATAAGAGCCAGGGTCAGACCTACGGCAAGGTAGTCCTCGTCCTCGGAAGCGACGACAAGAAAAAAGGGGCACGGTCAACGCGTCCTGAAATCTTCGCCTACGGGCAGCTGTATGTAGCACTCTCACGCGTAAATTCCATAGACGGCCTGTACATCGAAGGGAACCTCGACCTTGTAGACAAACTCACGGCGCCTGAAGTCATGAATTTCTACGGTGTATCTAAGATCCATAAAACCAAAACTGGCGCAGATTCTGTTACTGATAAATCAAAAAAACAGCCAAAACAAAAGGCTCTGAAGAAGGCAGCAGTCAAAAAAGAAATATCGGAAATGGAAAAGAAAAATTCTGCATCTGGACTCGCAGTGATCCATTGCTCCAACAAAAATGTGTCAATCGCATGGATTTTTGCTCACGCACTCTCTCCCGATGCTGTCCTGTCTGGGACTGATATTCAAATTCCAGAAAAATATCGTGATCAGACCGAGATGTTCATAAATACACTGTAATATAAAGGGAATACATAGGCGATCTCTTAAGGAGCCATAGGAGGCACATAATGCTCACATTTTCAATAATCGTATTTCTATATTTTGCGATCACTTTCTGGTCGCATGGCGTCTAAACATACACACCTAAAACGCCCCTGGTCAACTCACAACGAGTCTCCAGGGGCGTTTGACATTTATTTATCTTGAATAATTATCTTGAACGGCTTGTTTCCAGAACCATCTGGAAAAGCAGGCGCAGCAGCTGCCCGGCCATCGCATTACCTTTTTCTGAAGCCTGCGAGACTGCCCGTGCAGGTGCTGTGGCAGCCCTGATACCTGCCTGCGTTGCAGCTCGCGCGCCCTGGATGCCTGCCTGTTCTTTAAGATTCATAGCCGCCTGTGCGGCGACGTTAAATGCCTTGCTGTCGTTCAGACCTGCGACTTCTGCGAGCGCTTCGTCGAACTGCTGGTCCGGAATCTCGTTTCCGTTCACGAACATTTTGATTTTGGGCTGTCCAGTTGACTCGATTTCCGAGAAGCGCATGAGAGCGATATCATACCCGCGAATCCGGCTGGTAATCTCGTCGGTTCCGCGCTTGTCCATTTCGTTGTGAATCTGGGTTTTCTTTTGCGCGATTACCTTATTGCGGTACTCTGGCGACCCTGTCTCCGCAGCACAGCGCTTTCTTGCACGCTCCAAACTCTTGTCGAGATCCCTCTCAAACGGCGCCGCCTTCCTTGGTTTCCTGCCTTTACTGTCCATCGCCCTGGTGTATTTATCCGGATCCACGATTGATGAGCCTTTTGCCACTCCCTCTTCCAGGCTCAGATAGTCAGAGCCAAATCCGGCCCGAATCCCTTCCGCGATCTCATTTTGGCTCTTTCCCTCACGTTGCCCACGGATAAGTATATCCAGCATGCCCGCACCAATATCCTTCTTATTTTTGTCTGCCATGGTCTATTCCTCCTATCCAGACTTTTCAAGCAAAATTAACTACGCTTTATATATGGCACACCACCATCCGCTATAACAAAAATCATTTCGCATATTTCGCCGCAACTTTAAATGCATCGCACCAGGTATCCGTTGTTAATTCTTCTGACACCGGCGGGAAATACGCAAGTAGGATATGCCAACTTACGCTCCCGACATACGCCTCAAGCACAGCCTTCATATCCTTTGTGCACCGTTTAAGGAAAGCATTCTGATTATCCTTGTCTTCACTATACGCATAGACACGGATTTTTACGGATCCATAGCAGGCTTCCCTAAATTCTATGTCAACATCCCCGCTTTTATAAATTTGGACATTAAAGTCCTGTTCATGCCTGTGACAATATACATATCGATTTCCCCGCACCATGGTCACCTTTACGGTTGCTTTGTTGTCCAGCTTCTGCGTACTCCTGACAGCTTTCATAACGCGGTCGAACGCCTTATCAATAAATACTCTCCTCTCCTCTTTCGAAATCCTTTCCTGTTCCTTTTTTGTCATTTCCAACACTCCTTTCCATAAAATAGATGTTAGCTGCTATTATCTTTAATATGGAAAAGTGGCAAGCTCCATAACAAAAATTATAAAACCGGTCCTTCTGACACAAGATAATCAAGAAGTGTAATGCCTTTTGATACAAACTATTCTGCACTTCAATGCAATACATATGTATTTCTATTTTAAATACATATGTATATACATTTTAATTATTTGTTAACTCTTCAGAATGAAGTATATGCATACTCAAAATATCTTCTGTTACTATTAGATGTAAAACTGAGACGGGTAATGGACAATTCTTCCAGACAGATCCGTTGAGTTTATTTCCTTTCAGCAAAAAAGAGAACGAGGAATAGTCCCCATTCTCTTTCTCTTTTCTCTGCTTCAGAAGCGTAATACATATGTGATACATACGTATTGCATCAATATCACGCTTATCTTTCCAAATAACTTTTGTTCTCGTGAACAAATTCGCTAATAAGCATATTTAAACAAGCGTTAGGTGTAAGTCCCTTCCCTTTACAGATAATCTTAAAATCCTGATAGGTATCATCATTTACCCTGGCAGATATAGCCCTGTTCTTGCCCCCGGATCCATGTTCCCTGGTGAAAAAATCTATTGTCTGATTCTCTTTTTTGGCTTTCTCGGTTCTCTTCTTTCTCTCAGCTGCTTTCGCTCCTAAATCACCCATTATACCAATCTCCTACAATTTGTATATGCATATGTATTTCAAATGTATTACAGATGTATATACATTTAGATTTTTTCTGCTATTTCAAAATATGCTTTTGCAACATCTGATTTCGGATTGGAAACGACCACGGGAACGCCATCAACATCGCCTTTTGAAGCTTCTACAGACTCTTTCACTACCCCAAGAAGATCTGCTGTTTCATCAAGCATCGCAAGAATATCCTGATGGTCTTTTGTTCTTTTCCTGTACATTGTTGCAATCACGCCTTTAGTGACAATATCCGGATTGAGTCTCTTATTTGCCTTTACCTTAGCGATACTGTCAAGGATAAGCTCCAGGCCGCGGAAAGACAGATAATCCGTCTTCACAGGGATAATAACCTCGTCTGCTGCCACCAGCGCATTTATGACAAACGGGCCAAGATTTGGAGGACAATCTAAAAAGATGTAATCAAAATGACTGTCAAAGATCTCGCATGCGTCTTTTACAAAAAATTCTTTCAATTCAACTGTTGATATCGCTGTTTCTGTAATTGAAAGTCCTGGATCTGATGGAACAACAAATAAAAATTTTTCTTTCTCGAGACCGTTCACTTTAAACGCCGTTTCAAGTATATCGCTCTTCCTGTCAAATAGGTTAATTGTGCTGTACCCTTCCAGCCTGTCTTCTCCTGGCTCTATACCACAGGCAATAGTAAGAGATGCCTGTGGATCTAAGTCAATCATAAGAACCCGCTTTCCCTGTAACGCTTTTACAGCCGCGAGGTTAAATGTCGATGTTGTCTTTGCCACCCCGCCTTTCTGATTCGCCAGTGCTATAATTTTTGCGGACATTATCAGCTCCTCCGAAATTGTATATACACATGTATTATTATTTCAATACATAAGTATATACATAAGATGTGATTTTTGCAATATTCATCCCTGATTGTTTTTCATCATTTCAATAATGGTTTTCACTTTTGCCGCCATTCTTTTTTCTCTGTCTTCTTCAGATATATCTTCTTCTATAAAAAATAGATCAACCCCTGTCTTATTTTCTTCAAAAACTATTGCGTTTTTCACGATTTCAGATAACTTTTTTGCAGGTTCTTCTGACTTCTGTTGCCTTTCTATTGACTCATTAAGAAGAGCCTCTTCAAGTTCATCAAAATCATATTCATTGTGCTCAAAGTCATTAAAGCTGTTTGCTGTATTTCTTATTTCGACTGCGTCGTTAAATCCCTTCATCAAGGCTATTATATACCCCGTTGGATTCAAAACATTTTCCTGCTTCAGAACATAACTTATCCTTTGTTTTATCTGTACTGCATTTACACCGTTTTTCTTTGCGGCCTTGGCAATAGAGATAATATTTTCCTCAGTAAATTCCGGGGCTTCTTTCAAGGCATTTTTTACAGTGTAATAAATGCTGTCTGAAGTGATATCTTCCAGCTTTTTAGGCCTGCTTGCTTCCTTCTGCCATGTAAAAATAATTTGCGATAGTGGCTTCCCGCGACGATTTGCATATTTTTTCTCATATTTGAGATTTTTAATGCTGCATTCGCTTGCGTTTATTTCTTTTACAGCAACATCAATACAGCTCCTAAGCATCTCCTTTGTGGAGTAGCTGTCTTTTACACCGACTTTCTTTCTAAAATCTTCGATAAGCGGCTCCTGTCCCCCCTCGCCTACAACGAGCTTCCCTACAGACCTCCATTGACGCAACAACCTGTAAAGATTCTTACTGTATTTGGACTTAAACGCCACTATTTCTTCCAGATCAAGCGATGTATAGTGCTCGAATTCATTTAGAAGCCATTGAAAATCCGGGTTCACACCCACTTCCAACGTTTGGGCTTCTTCATCAATAATAAAAGTCGGAAATAGATCAAATTTAAATATTTTCCGTTTTCCGTTTGGCTTTCTTTCAATAATCTTTGAATTCACCGCAAGGAGCTGATCGGTCATTCTGTCAAGATCAGTGATAAAATTCTTTTTTTCATCTCCATTATGCCTATACCCGGAAAGCTCTTTAACCTCAGAAAATTTCATTACTATATTCTTGTTTCCTTGTTTTTTCATCTTAAAACAGAGCGCCATGAAGATATTCATAGACGTTTTGGAAAGATTTCCGAGCTGGAGTTTGTTCATTTCATTTTCAAAAATGACTAATTCGCCCATATTTCTCCTTTAGTGTGGTTTTTGGGAATGCACGAAATCAATATCTTGTTCTGCTATCAACGATAAATACATTATATTTATTTGGTGGTATGTCGTCAACGATGATTTACACCATATATCCCCAAAACTCCACCAAATATCCCAAAAACCTCTCCCCGTCTCTCCCTCAAATCTTCCCCGTTTCTCCCCTAAATCTTCCCCTAAAATACACCAAACACCCCCAATTATTCAGTATTTATCTGGGTTTATTGCATTCGTAAAACTTTAAAATGGAAAACAATATTGTTGTAACAACAAAATAGTTGTTGTCTCCTAACTATTCAAATAATTCCTTTAGTCGTAATGACCATGAACCTCTTTTTATTATGCCAGACAAATATGGCTATCAATGGAGGTGACTGGTCATTTATTTTCATCGAAGGAAGTCAAAAAATACCTTCAGGTGAACACAGTGGACGAAGAAGACATGCTTGCTGACCTTTTATAGGTTACCGAAAGAATCTGTGAGGATGCGGTAAGGCTCAAAACTGAACAATGAGAGGCGGTAAGTTTCGATACGAAGGATGCCAAGATCGCAAATGCGACATCCGCTCCGGTGCATACAGACCCGAAGATGGGATAGAAGAGGGTAGTAGTGCGTCCGGTTGCTATTGCTGAGTACAACACACCTCTTGGAACATATTTCGCGGCAATGACACAGTAAAAGTGCACGATGCATTGTCTGTTTATGTGGATCAGAACGGTGGTTCCATGGCTCCGGACGAGTTCGAGCGTCAGCTAGTGTAGGCGCTGAAAGAAAATAACAAATTCTAATCCACGGCTAAGCCCCGTCCTTATCAAATCCGGAACTCGCAGGATTCAGGTACCGCATCTTGGATCGAGAAGGGCGCTGTTATTCAGGAACCGGACATGAGCTTTGCACAGAAAACTAGTCTGCCTAATTTCCAATGTGTCCTGGAACGGATCCGCTTTCGACATCACGCCCTTTATCGCGTAGCGTTGCGGAGTGTGCTTCAGTAACGAGGGGGAAGAAGGATGCTTCTGTTATTGAGGTTAGTAAATATGCACAAAAAGTATATAGATTTTAAACACTGTGTTTATTAATATTTTCGTCACGCGGGAAAAAAGAACACACAAAAAACACATTCTATTAGAAGTATGTGTTTTCATGGATAAATTGCACAATTTATTTCTTTTAATGACTATGAAATAGCAGTCAATATTGTGAATATTAAACAAATTAATTATTTTTCCATCCAATCAGTCCTTTTTTACTATAAAAATCTATCTTCTTCCATAATACATGTAGCGACAAGCTTTTGAGATTTTTGTTATAAGGAACGGTGTTCTTCCATATATATAGCGACAAGCTCAGAAGAGCTTGCGGATATATCGTCTGCATAATCGCTAAATGGTCCGAAAGTCCTACGGATCGGAAGAAGGAGATCGAAGCAATGACAAAGAAAATCGTACAGATGCCGAAGCCCAAAAAGGAATATCTTAATAACAGCAAAATTGCTAATTATATATCCACCAAACAAGGCGACTTGTTTTCCAGCACCATGCAGCTGATGACAATTCCGAAAAAAAACATCGTTGTCACTGTTGATTTGGACGCTGATGAAAACTTGGCATTATCAAATCCTAATATCACGCAGTACGACATGGCGGTTATGGATGCAGTATATACAATGATGGTCAATGGGGCTTGGGTATTTACTCCTGAGATGGTAGTGAGGATTATGTCGGGGAACTTCGATCAAGATGTAACGCCCCAAAAAAGCGCTTCTGTTGTAAAGAGTCTACATAAGTTATCGCTGATCCGGATTAGCATTGATTGTACCAATGAACTTAGAGCAAGAAAGAAAATTGAGAAGGATGATACTGCAGTATTAAAAAGTTATCTGATGCCGTTGCGTGAAGTTGAGGTTCGGTCGGCAAACCACCGGAGTGTAAGGAGAGGATATCAACTAATTGAAGAACCTGTTCTTTACACATATGCAAATATCATTAATCAGATTATTGATGTACCTGTGGAGCTTTTAGAAATTGCCGACGCAAGCGGCCGCGGACACCTGTATGACACAGATGACGTCATTGTAATCAAGCGCGCCATAATTCGGCGAATCGAAGTGTTGAAAGATAAAAAAAACAATATGAACAACGGCATCATTCGCTACGAACGCTATGATTCGGTAGCTGGAATCTCAAAGGGCCTTTTCGCAAGACTCGGATATCAGGAAAGCAATTACAAAAATGCCAAGCAGTGGAAAAAGAAACGGAGCAGTCTTAATAAAATTGTCACAACCATCCTGGAAGACTTTTCCAAAGAAAAATATATTGCTGGATATGACATTATCAGAGAAGGCAAACAAAAAGTTGTCGGGGTAAGAATCATCCTTTAAAAATGTTCCACCGATTATTGGGGACGGTTCCACCGAAATTTGGGGACGGTCCCACGGATTTACGGGGACGGTTCCACCGAAATTTGGGGACGGTCCTTTTGGGGTGGGTACCCGAAACCCAGTAAAATCAAGGCTCTGCGGATGCCTATGAGGATCCGTATGTAACGTAGGTTACGTATGTTACATATCAGCATACGCTGTACGTTGCCTTACAGCACGTACAGCAGCATGCTTTTGTTGCAATATATAGTACTGGGCTTATGCCTAACTATATACGGAAATGGAAACAAAAAACTGTCGCAGGCATGGAGGTTTTTATGGGCATATCAGTATCAAAAGAGCAGTATACCCAGGCTTGTTCCGTGGATTTATATGAGTTTTTGGTTCGGGAACATCCGACGGATGTTAAGCAGCAGTATGGAAGCGTCTTGCTGCTGGCCGACCAGCACGTGTCTGTTAAGCGAGGATATCATGGATATCGGAACTTTCGGACAGACGAGACCGGCAACAATATCGACTACCTGATGAACTTCCTTGGGTATGATTATCAGGGGGCAGTCCTGGCATTGATTAACGGGTCAGGTGTAGAAGCTGGGTATGTGCCCGTGTTCAAGCCTGTAATACCGAAGTCTAAGGAAATCGTTCTGCCAAAACCGTTGGATGGGCGTTACAAGAATCTATATGCGTTCCTGTTGGCTCGCAAAATACCGGCAGATGTCATCCAGATTCTTGTTGATAAAGGAATCCTATATCAGTCTGCAGAAGGGAATAATCTTGTATTTGTCAGTCCTCAAGGTGATTACTGCGAGCTGCGGGGGACAAATAGTTTTGCAGACCGCAGATGCCGCAGGCGGACAGAATGTGAACGGTATTGCCAGGTAGAGCGCGGATGGTGCGGACGGATGGATGTTTGTCCTGACTATAAGCCGGATCCTTTCCATGGCTGTAAAAAAAAGAGTCCAGATCGTTTTTGGTTTTTTGATCCAGAACCCGAAAAGGCAGCCGAGCGGATATATATCTGTGAAGCAGCAATAGATGCCGTAAGCCTTTATGTAATCCACAAGAAGCAGCATATGGATAGCAACAAAAATGTATACGTAAGTATTGGCGGTGTGGCCAATCAGAGAACGATAAACCGTATTGTACGGGGAAGAAGAGACAGTTCAGTGATACTTGCTGTTGATAATGACGAGGCAGGGCAAGAATGCCGTGACCGGAATCGGAATCTGGATTATATTTTGCCGCGGAATAAAGATTGGAACGATGATCTTAAGAAAGGAGATTATTAATGCTAATGCATGATCAGATGGCAGATAAACAACATATTGAAGCATTGCTGGGCGCAGTTCGGCCGATGGGTGAATACAAGGAAACCTTTGTTGCTCATTGCAATGACTGCAGTCCACGGATCAGCACCGGTATCCTGTCCTTTGATAAGGTACTAAACGGTGGCCTGTCGAATGAGCTGTACATCATGGGCGCGGAGACAAGCACCGGGAAATCTGCATTTCTTATGTTTGTCGCTCAAAAGGTAGCAGAAGCTGGGACGGATGTCCTTTATTTTGCCTTGGAGATGGGGCGTGACGAATTTGTAGCGAGAGGTGTGTCCGCAATATCTTTTGAGCATCACCGGAAGAATGATTCTGAGAAGAAGGTCACTGCTGCTAACGTCCTGTACTGGACATATGACAGCGGACGGAATGATTTTTCTAAGACGGCATACTCCACGTATGAGAAATATTCGGATGAATATTTTGCGAGATATGGATCGCATCTCCATATTATTGAGAGTGGATTAGCTGGTCTGACAGTGAAGGAAATCGCTAATATGGCCGCCATGTTCAAGAAGAGGAGTGGCAGACCCGTTGTTGTATTTGTTGATTACCTTCAGATCGTTAAGGCGGATCCGGAAGACCGCGCCCAGACAGACCGTAAGACAAAAACAGACGTTACCGTAACAACCCTGAAAATCCTTGCCTCGCAGATTGGAATGCCCGTTGTTACAATATCCAGCATATCCCGTGGAAACTACAGCGGGAAGATCGGAACGGCTTCCTTTAAGGAGTCTGGTGATACAGAATACACTGGGGGTGTTTTAATTGGTTGGAATTGGGTCGGCGTTACAGACGGGCGAGATGCCCAGACGGTAGAAGCAGAAAAAAAAGCCTGTAAGGAAAGAGGGTATCGCCACATGTCTCTAGATGTCCTGAAATACAGGAATGCGGAACGAGACAGCACCGTTCATCTTAAGTATTACCAGGCATATAATGTTTTTGAAGAATATGACGGGGAGAATTCTGCATCGAAAGAAGAGGGGGCGCCGTTCAGCAAAAAGAAAAATGTGATTAAGGCATGATTTTTCTTTTCCATTTCCGTGATTTTCGATATAAGATAAGATGTTCTTCTATATTTATATCAGAACTTGATATGTGGAGAATATATTATGTCATTGATTCCAAAGAGTCTAGAGAATATATGATTTCATAATGATGTGAAAAGGAGTGGGCTATATCGGCCTGCTCTTTTTTGTTATGGCTTGCACTAGACTTCCATATGTATTATGAGAAAACTGATTTGATGGAGACACGAAGATGAGCCGCAGAAAACCTCTAAGAAAAAAAAGGCTGGACTGAAGGAAAGGCTTGTTTGTTGAGAAAATTGAGAGGGCGGCAAATATCGGTTTACACGGTTGCGCAAGCGAAAGCGCGTCGTGAACGGGTAAACCGATATATAATATTTTTGCATGATATCTATATTGATATTTCATGTTTTTTATAGATGCTTTGGAACCGGGATCGACCGGGGATGCCCTGAAAAGTGCCGTAGTAACCTTTGTGAATTGGAATCAGTAAGGAATCAGGCAAGGAACGTTAGTAATCTTTTTGAAAGCATTCTGAGCAACCGAAGTAACGGACAAAATCGAGAATGTACCTTATAAATCTCATGAACGCTACCGGGGCTGTAGAAAGCCGGGGATTGATGGCCATACCCATCCGTTAGAGTCCGGGCTCTATCGTCGATCTAATAAAACCGGCCGCAGGGGACAGACGGAAAACAGAGTTGAACGAACATCGTGCATAAGATGTATAAACGAGTGCAGATTGGTCGTGCATAAGACCTCCTGAACGGGATCAAAAAAGAGTGCTATTTGCTTAGCATCCGTAGGACGCGAAGCGACAATTTTGTTTTAACTCATAAATTCATACGAAAATGGAAAGAAAAAGCAGCATAGCGACAGCTATGCTTATAGTCATATACAGAGAAGATTCGGACGGGAAGGAGGCTGTCAGGTGGGGCATAAGAAGAAAAATACTGATAAGCGGGATCTGCACCAGCAGGTCTATGACCGTTTGAAGGGGATGCAGAGCTTCGGAGACAGCAAGGCTGCAGACAAGAAGTATGACAGGGAACACGACACGGATATAGTATCTGGAAAGATCTATTCATTTTCTACCTATAAAACCTATTGGAAGCATATCAAATACTTCCTCCAGTATGTGCGTGGCAATTATCCAGAATGCAAGAAGCTGGACAAAGCAGAGAGGTATGTTCCGGAGTGGTTGCAGACCAGGGTAGACGCCGGGCTGTCAGCCTGGACGGTCCAGACCGAGGCCGCAGCACTAAATAAGCTGTACGGGATTAAGGTTGATGATCCGAAACGGTTCCAGCCTCCGCAGCGCCGAAAAGGAGACATTGTCCGGAGTCGTGGCACAAAAGCAAGGGATCGCCATTTTTCCGAAGCAAAAAATGAAGAACTGATTAACTTTTGCAAAGGATGCGGATTTCGGCGAAATGTACTCGAAAAGTTAAAAGGGAGTGACCTGTACGATAGAAGTAATGTTGAAGCAGAACTTGAAAAGGCCAGAGCAGAAGATAACAGGCATATGATCAAAGCCTGCGAAGATGCTCTGGGGACATTCCCAAATCAGGATTATTTCATATTGCATCGGAGCGACAAGGGCGGAAAGACGCGGATCAGCCCCATCGTCGGACCACACAAGTGGAAAATCGTCTCCCGCATGAAGGAAACGAAGCCGGATGAGCTGGTCTGGCAGTATGTGAGCAGTAACTGTGACATACATAGTTATCGGGCTGATTACGCGACATATCTTTATAAGGAATACGCTCGTCCAATCGAGGAGTTGCGTTTTGAGAATAAAGTTAAATGCGCGGACGGAAAATTTCGAAGTGAGATATATGTCTGTCGCGGGGATGAGGCGGGAAAGAAACTCGACCGGCGGGCTATCGGCATAATCAGCATTGCCCTGGGACATAATCGTGAGGATACGGCAATCAGTAACTACGTAAGGAATCTGTAAGGATGACGAGATTTTACAAGAAAGGCCCGCTGGGCATGGTCAAGGCTGAAGCCGGCATGTCGGATCCGGATGTATCGGAAGTACGGATGAGCATAAAAGAGTACCGTGAACTGCTGGACAGTGTCCGTTCTGCTCAAAAATCAGTTGTGAGCATTCAGAATGCGGCCAATGACAGGATTGCCAGGATAAAGGAAAACGCAAGAGAAAAAATTGAGGACGCCAGACGGCAGGCCGAAACTGATGCAGAAAAAAAGGCCGTTGCGGCTCAGGCTGATGCCAGAAGGATAGGACAAGAAGTAGACTCTTTACGGAAACAGCTTGCTGAGGCTAAGACGGATGCCAAGAATGAGAAAGGCTTGAATGAAAATCTGATACGAATCATGCGCGAGCGCTCGAACCAGGCACGAAGCCTCAAGCCGAAGAAGCAGCATGATGGGTATCTCGTACTTGAAAGCCGCCAGTGGAAGGAAAAATACAAGGTAGACGTCTGGGACACGGCAGATCATATGATGAGATATGGAGGAAACCCAGGGCTAGCTAGAAAAAAAGGGTATCTGCGGACAATCCAGAAGGAAGCACCTGTATGGAAGTCTATACTGCAGACGCCGTATGATACAGGCATTCCGTTGGATCAAGTTCGGTACAGAGTAGAAGAGGTGGATCTCTTTGAAAAAGAGATTTTGAGAGGAATCGGCTGCACAGGCATGTCTGAGGGTTATGAGAATAATTCTTTTGATCAAAGCGAAAATATACTTTACAGGTCAGTTTTTAAGGCAAATTATCGGTCTCGGTTGTGGGAGCTTGAGATTTACACTACCAATGAATTGACGGTCCCGGAATACCGGCTTCCTCCACAGCTGGCGAAGCCGCAGAAGACTCGGAAAACCAAAGAAAAAGATAGAAAGCAACCAGTTCCAGA
>Ga0256405_10002508_pt1 | contig 41896 bp, 34 predicted proteins | sample RumenRJG_02DNA_FD_189096 | JGI IMG/M metagenome (GOLD analysis project Ga0256405, IMG submission 189096) | Bovine rumen microbial communities from Lethbridge, Alberta, Canada - RJG_02 | ecosystem: Host-associated > Mammals > Digestive system > Stomach > Rumen | place: Canada: Alberta... | reverse complement strand
CTCCACCTGTGCAATGTTCTTCAACTCATCGTTGATGGTTTCAATGATGGCACGTTTCCTTGTCAGCAGCCTGTCCGACATGCTCATGACGGCTCCCTTCATGTTGCTCTTCAGTTTCGTTATCAGCTGGATTCCGTCAACGAACAGCCTTTGGAAGAGCTCCTTGCCGATGTATCCCTTGTCACCGACGAGCTTGCCGTAGAGGAACTCCACGAAAGCCTTGTGGTCAAGCGGCTTGCGGTCATCAACGTCGCCGGGGGTGATCATGAAGCTGAGCAGCTCGCCCTTCTCGTTGCAGATGAGGTGAAGCTTGAATCCGAAGAACCAGCCCATCGAGCACTTGCCCCTCTGGGCGATGCCTTTGAAAGTCTTGTGAATATGGATGCGCTGATTCTTGCACACCCTGAGTGGTGTGCTGTCCACAAAACTGATGCCGGTGCATTTGCCCAGAAGCACCTTCTTGATGAAAAGGGCCAGAGGGACTGCGACGTCCTTCTCCAGCTCCACGAAGCGGTTGTAGGACACCACCTCGGGGAACAGGTGGCGGAGCTGCCTGCACACGTGCTCCAGATAAAAATGCTTCAGGCACCGGTAGCCGGAATTGTGGAACAGGATCATGATGACCATCACTTCCGCCTTGGGAAGAGTGCCGTTCCGGTGATATTCACGCTTCTTTTGCTCCTTTATCGTGTATTTTGCCATCATTGCATCAAAAAACTTGCAAAAATCATCTGCCATACAGAAAATTTCAGTAACTTTGTCCTCGGTAAACATTAGCGGTATTCTTTAGTGAAACTTGTTGTGTAGTGACTACAAATTTACTAAAAATGCCGCTAATTACCTAATATTTAAACAATTATTTTTATAATTATTTCGTCGAACTCACGTTATATTAGTAGCCATTCGGACTGTTCCTCATAACAAAGTAACTTAGATTTTTCACTTTTCACTTTCCACTTTTCACTTTATTTCCTACCTTTGCAAAAACTTCAATCTTTCAAATCTCATCAACATGAGCACCTCTATCAAAACCCTTATTGCAGTCACTTGTTGCACAGCATTGGCAACATCCTGCACCAACAAAACCACAGAAATGGCACAACAAGAACTCACGACCATAGGTAACCCCTTCATGCCCCTTTGGGAACACATCCCTGACGGTGAACCTTACGTGTTTGAAGACCCTGACCAGCCAGGGAAATATCGCGTGTATGTGTATGGCTCACACGATGACCTCATCAGTGAATACTGCGGACGCGACCAAGTCGTATGGTCCGCCTCTGTCGATAGCCTCAACAACTGGCGGTATGACGGTGTCATTCTGGTGGTAGATAAGAATGCCAACGGAGAACCTTTTGACTCGAAAAGCACTGCAGATGTGCTCTATGCGCCTGACGTGACGTTGGTAACTGACAGCACGGGCAAGAAAACCTACTACTTGTTTCCCAACGACCAGACGGGCATCCGCAATGGATTGATAGCCAAGAGCGACCGTCCCGATGGTTCTTTTGAGGTGTGCAACTGGAGCAAGGACGATCCCAACCAGGTGGATGGCGTGCTGCAGTTTGACCCTGCCGTGTTTGTCGATGATGACGGCAGAGTGTATGGTTATTGGGGCTTCGAGCGTTCCTATGCCGCCGAGTTTGACCCCGAGACCATGGCAACGGTGAAGCCTGGCACCCAGATTGTCGAGGACATGATTTCTGGTAGAAACCAAGAGGGGATATTCAGTTTCTTCGAAGCCTCCTCCATCCGCAAGATCAAAGACAAGTACGTCTTCATCTATAGTCGTTTCACCAAGGACGGTGAATTCGGACTGCCCATTTCCAATTACACCTTGGCATATTGTTACAGCGACAACCCGTTAGGTCCTTGGACGTATGGTGGCACCATCATTGATGGACGTGGTCGTGAAAAGGATGAGCAGGGCAATGTCATCGCCTCTGCCACCCCCGATGGCAACACCCACGGTTCCATCTGTGAAATCAACGGACAATGGTATGTCTTCTACCACCGTCAGACAGGCACTGACGAATATGCCCGCCAAGCCATGGTGGCACCTATTGAAGTGAAGGTGGAAGAAGGCAAAGGTGGCAAGGTGGAGATTTCTGAAGGTGAATACACCTCAGAAGGCTTTGCCCTTGATGGTCTCAACCCATTGGAACGCCATTCTGCTGGCATCGCCTGCTGGTACACAGGACCGAAGCCCGCCCTCCACGAATGGCCTAACAACACCTTCTTTGGCTCGTATGTGGCAGCCAGTTATGGTGGCGAGGCAGGCATGACCAAGGAGGAGGCATTGGCTTCAACGAAGAAGTATGACGCACCCTATGACCTGCGTTACAACACCAATGATGTGGTGAACAACACCGATGGCAGCATCGTGGGCTACAAATACTTCAACTTCAATGCCACAAAAGGACGTAATGATGTAAAACTCCTGCTGAATGCCACGCCGTTGGGCGTGGATGGCACCATCGAAATCCGTGCAGACCGTCCTTGGACTTCGCAAGGAATGCTGTTGGGCACCATTGAACTGCGTGCTGACATGCCACAGCAACCCACGGAACTGAGTGCCGTTCTGCCAGACGTGGGCAAACTGGAGTATAAGCGTGCCATCTTCTTCGTGTTCAAGTCTGACACGAAGGAGAAATCGCTCTGCACCTTGCACAACTTCGTCTTTGAATGATGGTTGAACTCACACAAAAGAAGGGGATGCACGTCTTTCGATGTGCATCCCCTTCTTTTGTGATGATTGCAAAACCTTTCCTTATTTCAGGCTCAACAGCAGTTTCTCCAATGCCTTGCGACGCTCTGCCCAAGTCTTGTAGTCAGAAGCCTTCAGCGTGTAAGTTTTCATCTTAGCGTTCTTGGCTGTTGAAGTGGTCAAGAGGCAAGGCTGGGTCTTTCCGTCGGCGAGGAGTTTGTCAGCAATGAGATTGGCACCACCCACCTTGAACCAACTCTCCATCGTATCATCATCACCAGGAATGAGTTGGATGAGCACAGTTGGATTTTCTGCCATTGGCGGGAAATAGGTAGCCACATTCTGGTTCAAGTCATAACTGACCTTTCCAAAGTTGATGTCGCCAAGCACCTGAACATCGAATGGGTTGCTGGGGGCGTAAGCAATGCTGTACTTGAGGCCCTTATCAGGTGAGAGGTACATGTTGGTGGGGTCAGCGATTTTTGTGCCATCCACCACAAAACAATACTTATAGACATCAGCCACATGGTCGGTCAGCGTGACACTCCACACACCATCGTCACCCTTCGTGAGTGCAACAGGTGCTGAAAACAATTCACCCTCCATCTGCACGCTCTTTGCATCGGGAGCATTGAGGCGGAAAGTGACCTTTCCATCTGCATAGTCGGGAGAGGTGACCTGTCGGGGGAACAGGCGTGCCATCGTGGCACCCGTGAACTGCTGCTCCTGACCTGTACGTTCCAAAGCCGGCTTGCCGTTTTTCATCGCCTCTTCGGAGGCTGTAGGATTGAAGAGCAGACGCAATGACTTGTCGAGGAAATACTTGGCATTCATCCAAGTATGACCGTACTTGTCATGCGTAAACTCCTTCACACTACGAATGCCGTGCTTGTCGAGGTGCTCCATGTAATCGCGGGCATTGCCGAAGAGGAAGTCATCTGTACCCACACCCAACCAGAAAAGATGAATCTTGCTGTTAGTGTCAGCAGCATTGTCATACACACCAGGGATTTCAGTTGCCGTGAATGAACTGTAGGAGCAGAGATAAGAGAACTTGTCGAGATTGCGAAGGCCTATCCCCAATCCTTGGTTTCCTCCACGTGAGAAACCGCCGATGCCACGATGGTCGCGGTCATTGATGGTGCGATAGTGACTCTCCACATAGTTCATCAAATCGCCTGTGATGTCATCACCCACCACATCGCGCATCATGCCCATACCGCCGAAACCACCGAAACCGCCAGCAGGAGCCGGTGCTGGAGGCAATAGTTTTGTTGGGTTGCCATAGGGAAGCACGACAATCATCTCAACAGCCTTTCCCTCAGCAATCAGGTTGTCGAGGATGTAGTTCACGCGGCCCACCTTATAATATACTTCTTCCGTATCGGTCGTACCGCTCAACAGATAGAACACGGGGTACTTCTTGTTCTTGTCGGTCTCATACTTAGGAGGAAGATAGACGATGGCGTTGTTCACGCCCTTTAAACTCTTGGAATAGTAATGAAGGTATTCCACCTTTCCGTGTGGCACATTCTTGATGTCGTGAGCCAAAGAGCCATTCTTTGCAGGGATTTCCAAGAGACTGTTCTTGAAACCTTCATTGGGGAAGTATTGTGGGCAGAGCGGGTCCATCACACTGACACCATCCACCACAAAGCAGTAAGGGTACATATCAGGAGCAGCAGGACCGAGCGTGGCTGTCCACACACCGTCAGCCCCCTTCGTCATGGGGTTTCTGCCTGCGAACTGCACATCCACCTCCACATTCTTGGCATTAGGATTCTCATATTTGAAGGTCACCGTGCCATCCGCATTGCAAACAGTCGATTGCTTGACCTTTTGTGCCATGGTAGCGGCTGCACAAAGGCAAGCCGCTACACACATATACAATTTCAGTTTCATATTATTTTTCTATTTCACCACAAAGTCAAGGCTTTGCAGGTCTTTGTCGAGTGAAGAACTACCATAGAGAATCTGATAACGTCCGGGACGCGTGGAGAGTTCATCGATGGATGGGTCATAGTATTCAAAAGATTCACCATCAAGAGTGATCGTTGCCTGTGCAGTCTGACCTGCATTGAGGAAGAGTTTCTGGAAACCCTTGAGCGACTTGATAGGTGCTTCAGGGTAGTCGAGCGCCTTCACATACACCTGAACGATTTCAGCACCTTCACGCTTACCTGTGTTGGTCACAGGAACAGTGAGGGTAACCTTGCCGTCAGCGGTCATAGATGACTTAGAGAGTTTGCCCTTGCCATACTCAAAAGTAGTATAAGAAAGACCATAACCGAAGGCATACTGCGGTACCCCCTTGAAGTAACGATAGGTGCGGTTCTCCATGCTGTAATCCGTAAATTCGGGCAGGTCATTGTTGGAACGATAGAAAGTGACTGGCAACTTGCCGCTTGGGTTGAAATCGCCGAAGAGCACTTCAGCCAATGCCTTGGCACCACCCTGACCAGGATACCATGCCTGAAGGAGTGCGTCGTACTGTCCCTCCACGCTACCGAATGCAATGGCTGAGCCAGAGCAATTCACGAAGATGACTGGCTTACCTGTGGCATGCATGGCCTTGACAAGACGCTGCTGTACGGCAGGCAGTTCGATGTCAGCCTTGTCACCGCCTTCACCTTCCATACGGGCAGAGATGCCACCGATGATGATGATGGCATCCATGTCCTTCACCTCGTTGGCAAGTTCAGTGAACTCGATGAGTTTGCGCTCGCAGATGTCACCACGCAACATGGCAAAGTTACCATTACCATGCTTGTATTCAATCACAACATCGTAGGTTTCTCCAGCCTTCACAGGGAAAGACTTGTAGTTAGCACCGCCACGACCGAAACCGAAGCCAAAGCCACCACGACCGCCGCCCTTAGATTCTTCCACGACGTTGCCGTTGATCTTGAGCACATAACCATTATCAGTGCTGAGCGTGTATTGCATATCACCTGTGAAGGTAGCCTTGTACTTACCAGAAAGACGGACAGACAGCGTATCCTTGCTGACACCCTGAGCAAAGCCCCATGCGCCGAAGGTGGAGAAGTTCAGTTCGTTGTAATAGTTGGTCACGGCAGGCTTGCCACTCAGACTGTTGTTGTTGAAGAATTCAGCCATGATGCCCTTGCCGTCGTTGAATTCCTGCAAGTGGTGGATGGTCGTGTAGCCGTCAGACAGTTCGCAAGCCTTCTTGTAGAACACCTCCGTGTTAGGCAAAGCATTCTTGATGCCCTCAAGCAGTGAATGCTGATGTGCCTTCGTAGGTGTACCGCCATAGTTTCCGTTGAGCAGTTCCACATCGTCGGCATTAGGACCTAACACCGCGATGCGCTTGAGATTCTTCGAAAGAGGAAGCACACCCTTGCTGTTCTCAAGCAGCACCATTGACTCGCGTGCAGCCTGAACGGCGAGGTCGTTATTGGACTCACTGCTGATCACCTCTGGTTTGAGGTTTGCCCAAGGAAGCATCTCGGCTGGATCGAACATACCCAATTCAAAACGTCCGTAGAGTGTCTTGCGCAAGTGATAATCAAGTGTGCTCTCCTGAATGAGACCTTTCTCCAAAGCCTCCGTAAGCACCATGAACACCTTACCGCACTCGAGGTCGGTACCGTTCAACACTGCATCGACAGAAGCCTCCAGTGGACCAGCGTGAGTCTCATGCTGACCACGGTTGTAGAAGTTATTGATTGCATCGCAGTCTGTAAGGACGATGCCATCGTAGCCCCACTTGTTGCGGAGAATGTCAACCAGCAGACGGTCACTCGTACAGCAAGGCTTGCCCTCATAACGGTTGTAGGCACACATCACCTCACGCACATTGCCTTTCTTCACCAATGCCTTGAAAGCCGGGAGATAGGTTTCCCAAAGGTCACGCATGGAGACTGAAGCATTGAAGGAGTGGCGCTGAGGCTCTGGGCCGCTGTGTACAGCATAGTGCTTGGCACAAGCGTGGGTCTTGAGATACTTGTCGTCATCACCCTGCATACCGAGAACGGTCTGCACACCCAAAACGGCATTCAGATAAGGGTCTTCACCACAAGTTTCCTGACCACGTCCCCAACGGGGGTCACGGAAGATGTTCACGTTCGGGCACCAGAAAGTCAACTCTGGGTTGCCTGGATAGTAAGTGACACCCATTGGCACATTAAAGAGTTTAGGGTCATTGTGGTCGGTACGGTTCCAGTTGGCACGTGCCTCGTCAGACACAGTTGAGAACACCTCATACATCTGCTGAGGATTGAAAGCAGCCGCCATACCGATAGGCTGTGGATATACGGTGTAGTCGCCCTGACGCACACCGTGACAAGCCTCGCTCCACCAGTTGTAGGAAGGAATGCCCAGACGATCGACAGAGACGGACTTGTTCATCATCAAACCCACCTTCTCCTCGGGAGTGAGCAGAGAAAGAAGGTTCTCCACACGCTCTGCGTAAGAAAGTGACGTGTTCTGATAAGGATACTTCTGTGGAGCAGGTCCCTCGCTGACCATCGCCTTGATGGAAAGCGCACCAAGGGTGTTGCCGTTTTTGTCGAACAATGCCACGCTACGGAAACTCTTCCCGATGGATTTGGCAGGGTTGAACACGACCATCACCGTGGCAGACTGACCTGGGGCTACTGCCTCATCGTCATACTGTGCCAGGATGCACTCGCAACTGGGTTCAGCCTTACCGATGGTAACGGGTGCCTTCGACTTGTTCTTGAATGTGAATGTGTGACAAATGGCGCCTTCTGCCGCATTGACAGTTCCGAAATCATACTCGTAGGAGTCGAACGAAACAGCACTCTTCTTTTGTGCCCAAACAGGTGCTGCAAGGAGCATGGCACAAAAACTAATTGCAAATAGTTTCTTCATTGTTAATGATTTGATAAAAGATAATAATAGGTTTTGGTGACAAAGATACGGAAAAATTAGGAATGAGGAGTCTGGAATGAAGAATTATTTGCCATCTTTGGCATTTTTTTATAGGAAATAGTAACAAATCGCTAAACGCCAAACGCTAAACTCAAAACTTTTCCGTACATTTGCAATGTAAACAAACCAAATTGACAATACGCATGAGAATTTGTTATATAGTGGCAATGGTGGCAGAAGCCCAACCATTCATCGAGAGATACGGTATCAGGAAAGTGGAGGGATTTTTCGCCCCACTCCCTTGCGAACTTTATGAGGGAGAAGTGAACAATGTCACGCTCAATGTGGTGCTGAACGGTCAGCAACAAGGCAGCGACCTCGTGGGATGCGAGGCTGCTGCAGTGGCAACCCTCAGCGCCATCCAACGATTGCATCCTGACATTGTGGTAAATTCAGGCACTTGCGGTGCCTTCCGCGAGAAGGGTGCCGACATTGCCGAAGTGTATATCGGCAACGGGGTGATGTTTCACGACCGCCGTGTGCCAGGCGATGACGCATGGGGTACACAGAGCCTTGGCAACTACCCTGTGTGGGAAGGAAGCCCAGCACTGGCAAAAGCATTGGAATTGAAAATGGGCAAGGTCACGACGGGCTCATCGTTGGACATGCAGCCCTGTGACCTTGAGATGATTCAAAAGCATGGCGGGGAACTCAAAGATATGGAAGGAGCCGCTGTGGGATTTGTCTGCTCCTTGTTCAAAACCCCCATTCTCTATGTCAAGTCTGTCACCGACCTCTGTGACAGCGGTGCAGAAACTTTCGAAGAGTTCTCCCGCAATCTCCACAAGGCATGCGAAGCACTGAAAACTGCGAACGAGCAAGTGATTGACTACCTGACAAAAAGAGTGAACTGGTAAGAACAACACCTATTATCTGGAAAAACGTACCCCTCGACTACGATGTGCCGTAGTCGAGGGGTACGCCCTTTTGTACCCGAGGGGTACACTTTTATTCATTTGTATTCTCCTCTTCCAGAGAGTGGAACGAACTACCGTCAAAGCAGTGTGTACACACTTGGCACTTCTCAAGTCCTATCGCATTCACAATGGTTTCCAACGAGGAGAACTTGAGGCTGTCGAGGTTGAGTCGATGGGCTATCTCTGCCACCATCGCCTTGTATTCGGGTGAATCGGTTGTGGCATATGCTTTGATGCGCTCAGCAGACACCTCCACATTCTGTGCCGTCTGTGCATCCGCCAGCATGGTGGCTGTACGCGAATGCGTCTCGAGGTCTTTGATGACACGGCGTGTGATCAACTCCAATTCCGACTTGCTGGCAGAGAAGTTCACGAACGGACAAGCATAAATCAGTGGAGGACAGGCAATACGCATGTGTACCTCCTTCGCTCCCAAATCTTTCAGCACCTTCGTGTTCTCTCTCAACTGTGTACCTCTCACGATGGAATCATCGCAGAAAAGACAACGCTTACCCTTCAGCATATCTTTGTTGGGAATGAGTTTCATTTTCGCCACGAGGTTGCGCACTTCCTGACTTGGTGGCATGAACGAGCGAGGCCATGTAGGCGTGTATTTGCTGATGCCACGCTGATAAGGGATGTGACTGCCGGCACTGTAACCCACAGCCATGCCGATGCCCGAATCGGGGATGCCACCCACACAATCCACTTCCGTTTCGTCCGTTTCACCCATCACGCGTCCCGTCTCGAAACGTACCTCTTCCACGTTCTTTCCTTCATACGACGAGGTGGGGAACCCATAATATATCCAGAGGAAGGAACAAATCTGCATCTTCTTGTTGGGCTTGCGCAACTGCTCCATGCCATCGGCACGCAGACGCACAATCTCGCCTGGACCCACAAAGTATGTCGTTTCGTAACCCAAATTAGGGAATGCCGTGTTCTCGCTGGTAGCAGCCATCGCGCCCTCCTTCTTGCCAATGATGATAGGTGTACGTCCCCAAGCATCGCGGGCAGCAATGATGCCATCCTCCGTCAGCAACAACATGGAGCAGGAACCTTTCACGACCTTGAACACATTCTCAATACCTTCCACAAATGTCTTGCCCTGCACAATCAACACACCAATCAACTCCGTCGGATTGATCTTTCCCGATGAGAACTCAGACAGGTACATGTTCTCGTCCAAGAGTTTGGAGGCAATCTCCTCCATATTGTTGATTTTCGCCACCGTCACAATCGCGAAACGCCCCAAGTGACTGTTGAACAGCATCGGTTGTGCATCGGTGTCACTGATGATACCAATGCCCGACTCGCCTTCAAACTTAGACAGTTCCGCCTCAAAACGTGTACGAAAATAAGTGCTCTCCAGATTATGGATGGCGCGGTAGAACCCCTTTTCCTTACTATACGAAGCCATACCTCCGCGTCGTGTACCGAGGTGTGACTGATAGTCTGTGCCATAGAAAAGGTCTGCCGCACATTTTTCCATTGATACGGTTCCAAAAAAACCTCCCATAAATAGTAATGTGTTTGAAATCGGGTACAAAGGTACGAAAAAGTTTAGAGTTTAGTGTTTAGTGTTTAGTGATTTGTTACTATTTCCCATAAAAAAACGACTAAGATGACAAATAATTCCTCATTCCTAACTTCTCATTCCCAATTTTTCCGTATCTTCGCCACACAAAACCTACAAGACCATGAGAAAAAGAGCAGATTATATCCAGGGCATAGAGATCAAGGCTCTGTGGAAAGGTGGCAGACACATCATCTGGCACTTGCAACCTGACGTGAACATCCTCAGTGGCATCAACGGTGTGGGCAAAAGCACCATCATCAACCATTTGGCACGCACGCTGGCGGAGATTGACCGCGACGAGATTGTGCCGAAAGAGGCTCCACAGGGGGTGACCATCAAACTGATGCCTGAAGACGCCTCCTACATCAAGTTTGATGTCATCCGTTCGTTCGACCGTCCGCTGCTCCACAGCGACCTGTTAGAAAAACTCTCCGACTCGCGGGTGAAGACGGAACTGGATTGGCAAATCTACCGTTTGCAAAAGAGGTTCCTCGACTATCAGGTGAACATCGGCAACCGCATCATCGAACTGCTCACCAGCGGTGATCCCGAGGATCAGATGAAGGCTGCGGAGGTGAGTGCGCCCAAAAAGCAGTTTCAGGACATGATTGACGAACTGTTTGCCGACACAAACAAGAAGATTGACAGGAAAAGCAACGAAATCCAGTTTGTGCAGACAAACGGTAACGGAACCACCGAGATGATTACACCCTACCAACTCTCCAGCGGTGAGAAGCAGATGCTTGCCATCCTGCTCACAGTGCTGGTGGAGAACCGAGAACCGTATGCCTTGTTGATGGATGAACCCGAAATCTCGCTCCACATCGACTGGCAGCAACGTCTCATCGACCTGATACGGCAACTCAACCCGAATGCCCAAATCATCCTCTCCACCCACTCCCCTGCCCTCATCATGGATGGATGGATGAGCAATGTGACGGAAGTGGGAGATATCAGTAATTAAGTGAATAGTGAAAAGCGAAAAATCTAAGTTACTTTTGCAAATGAAAAGCCAACAAGCTGAATGGCAGGTTACTTGAATTTTTCACTTTTAACTTCTATGGCTTATGGCACGTCATTTGCTTTCCAACATCAGTTCCGCCTATATCGAGGCTGCGAACCGTTTGCGACCAAAGACCCGCAAACGGAAGATTGTGGCGTATGTGGAATCGTATGACGACATCTTCTTCTGGCGGGACGTGCTGAGTGAGTTTGAGGACGAGAACACCGCGTTCGAGGTGATGCTGCCCAGCCGAACCAACTTGAACCGTGGGAAGAAAACTGCATTGATGAACAAACTTGGAGAGTCTTTAGGAGGATACATGATTGCCTGCGTGGATGCCGACCTCGACTATCTCTTGCAGCGTCACACACCTTCCTCCCAAAGGATGCTTGACAACCCTTATGTGCTCCACACCTATGCTTACTCCATCGAAAGTTTCCAGTGCTATGCCCCCTCGCTGCACAATGTGTGTGTGATGGCAACCCTAAACGACCGCGACATCTTTAACTTCGAGGAATACCTGCGCCAGTACTCTGAAATCATTTATGAACTGTTTGTCTGGATGGTGTGGTTGCATCGACGTGGACGCTATAATGACTTTCCCCTCACGAACTTCAACAACATTGTGTCGGTGGAGCAACTCAATGTGTTCAAGCCCATCGATGCACTTGAACGTGTACGCCGCCAAGTGAACCGCAAATTGGCTTGGCTTCAGCAACACGTGAAAGATGCCAAGGGGAAACTCACCCCGTTGAAACAGGAACTTGCCGAACTCGGAGTGAGAAAAGACAACACCTATCTCTTCATCCAAGGGCACCACCTGATGGAAAATGTGGTGGATGCCGCTCTGACCCCCGTGTGCACCATCCTTCGACGCGAACGGGAAAAAGACATCAAGATGCTGGCACGGGGCAACAGCCAGCAGATGAACAACGAACTCTCCTGCTATTCCCACAGCCAGTTCCAACCAGCCCAGATGCTACGTCGCAACACCCAATATAAGGATTGCGACGCCTATATTATGCTACGGAACCAAGTGGCTGATTTCTTGCAGAGACAACAGAACAAGAACTAAGTACAGGGGATGTCGAAAATGAAACGTGCTCCTTCTGTGTAGGTGGAATCGAGCACAAGTGTGCCTCCCAACAAATGTGCATATTGTTGAGACAGTCCAAGTCCAAGTCCTAACCCTTCGCTGAAACTGTCAAGTTTGACGAAGGGAATAAACACATGGTCACGCTCCGCCTCAGTGATGCCCACACCTTTGTCCTCGATGACGAAGCGCAGGGTGGTGCTGTCCATCAATGTCAGCGTCATGCCCACTTCTTTGCCTGACGCGAACTTCTTCGCGTTGATGAGCAATTCTCTCAAGACTCTGTTGAGGTAGAGACGGTTGGTGTGTATCGTGAAGTGGTCGGGCAGGGTTGTCGTGAAGTTCAGAACCACGTCGTGCGGTGCTTTCTCTTCGAACGACTTGATGACGTTCTGCACCGCAGGAATGACCTCCACCTCCTTGGACAAATCGAGTTTCTGCCCGCCATCCATGCGGGACACATCGAAAATCATCGTGGACATACGCTGAATCGTGTCTGCGTTCTGCTTCATGGTCTCCGCAAAGTTCACCACTTCCTCTTTGGGCAGGAGGGTGAAGGTCTCGCGCAACACTTGCATGAAGCCTGCTATAATGTTGAGGGGTGTGCGTATCTGAAGGGACACGTCATGGATGAACGCGGCTTTCCGTCGGTCGGAATCTTCTATGAGGGCGTTGGCGGTCTGCAGTTCGCTGTTGCGCCTTTCGGCCTCATCGTTCACCCGCTGTATGTCGCTGATGTTTGCATTGATGGACTGCTGCATCTGTACAAAACTGTTTTGCAGATGCCCTACCACATCGACGCGGTTGCTTGAAGGGAGGGGCTTGTGGTAGTGTCCGGCTGTGATGTGGCGTGACTGCTGTGCCAGTTGGTCGAGCGGACGGATGAAATGCTGGACTATTTTCCAGCAAACTATAAGCATCAGCACCAAACCGATGACAAGCAGCGGGATGAGGATGTAGCCCAAACGGTTGTAGCCTGCAAAGATCTCACTTTCAGGACAGACGAGGGCGATGCTCCATGTGGTGCCTTTCAACGGCTGATAGAACACGATGCAAGGTTTCCCGTCCACATTGACACGCATGTTTCCAGTCTTTCCCGAGGTCATTTCGTGTCCCAACACAATGATGTCGTGATGTTTATGGGCATCAACGGATGAGAATATGCTCTCCTTCACCAATTTCAACCTGTCGGGGTGGACAAAATAGCGTCCGTCTGTGCCAAGCATCATGCAGTAAGAGTGAGGATACGGCTTTTCGGCAGTGATGGCACGGGAAAGCCATTCGATGGAAAGGTCTGTGGAGATGACGCCAATGAAGTCGCCTTGCGGATTCTTCAAAGGCTTGCAATAAGATGCAATCATGACGGGAGATGAGAGTGTCCCCTCATTGAAGTCGTTGAAGGGATCGACCCAACATGCCTCATTCCGCTCACGAGGAGTCTTGTACCACACCTTCTCATAATAGTTGTACTTTCCTTCGATGACGGTTTCTATCGTGTCGTGTCCCCTCAGAGAATAGACGGAAAAGGGGGTGCCGAACTGAGGGAAGAATGCGGGTTCCATGGTGATGGAGCATCCGTTGACATTGGGATTGAGTTCAACCACACGACGAGTGTAGTTGTAAAGGGAATCGGGCTGGAGATTTTTGATTGCCAACCATTCCATGTTGTCGGCGGCTTTTTCCACTTCGTTAAGGTATCCCGTCACCCGCAAGGCGGTGTTCTCAAGCATGCGGGTGGCATGTTCCATCGCCTCCTGCTTCACGAGCTGCCGTGAGCGTTGGAAGAGGAAGCCGAGGCTGAGGACGAACACCATCACCACAAATAGCAAGATGCCTAAACTCAGTTTCAGCGACAACGAGCGGTTGATATGGAAGAATACGCTTTTCATGAGTTCGGTCTATTTTTTGTTTCGCTTTCTTCCCCTGCAATTCGGTCGAGTACAGACGAGGCCGTCTTGTCCTCGCCGTCCTTCCTGTTCTTCTTGGGGATGTCAAGCATCTGGTCTAACAAATCAGTGATAGCCTTCGTGTGGTTCATCACATCCTCCGACATGGACACGACATCTTCCTTCTTCAATTCGGCATGACGTGCCGACAAGTCATCGACAATGACCACGATACCTTTGATGGGCAGAATCATCTTGTCGGCAATCTTATGGATAAGATTCATCTTTATGTTGTCAGCATCCTTCACCTCTTCATGGATAGCACCCAAAGTTTCATTTTGCTCCTTGAGGTTACGGGACAACTTCCTCATCTGCTGAATGTGGCGATACAGAGATGTCTGCATGGCACCAAAACTGTTTTGCAACACACCTATCTCATCCGTCCTGTTCGTGGAGGGTATCGTGCCCGAATAGTTGCCTCGCGCAATGCGCTGTGCCGACTTTGCCAACATGTTGAGCGGAGCCAATTGGCGGCTGACGAAACAGAAGCAGAAGGACACAATCAACACGATGCCCAGCAGGATGATGACTGTCATGTAGGATTGCTGCCGGTGGCTGGCTTCGAAGATGTCGCTTTCAGGACAAACTATGCAGGCACTCCAATGCTTGTTGTTGAGCGATTTGAAAAGCACGTATGAGTCCTTGCCGAACAAACGGACAGAGCGGCATCCCGACTCGCCTGCCAGCATGGATTCCACAAGTTCCCCCACTCGCTCGTCGGGTTCCTGTCTGGCAACATCACGCAACATGCTATGGTAGAGTTTCGTGCTGTCAGGGTGGATGATGTAGGTACCCTGCACACCCAACATCATACAATAGGAATGGGGGAAAGGCTTCGAGTCAAGCACGACACGGGACAGCCATGCCACTGAAATGTCGGCAGCCATCACACCCACAATGCTCCCCTGCTTGTCATGGATGGGCATGCAGCAAGACACCACAGTGGAGTTGACGGTGTCATTTGGCGCATGTGGCCGCACCCAGCAGATCAAGTTCTCCTGCTTGGGTATATTGTACCAATTGACCTGCCAATAAGGCACATCGCTAAACATGTCCGGCTCAATCACCAATGGGTCATGAGTAACCATGATTTCATCCTTGTCTTCCTCCATGCGGTAGGTGTACGTGATATAGGACTCACCCTTCTCCTTGTAGTAGCCTGGCTCAAAAGCAATGGCACACCCCGTGATGTCGGGATTGCTCTCCAGCATCTTCACGCTATACGTCACCATCGCATCGGGATTGTCCAGATGCTGCTCTACATTCCAAAGCATGTTTCTCGTCGCCACTTCCACTTTGTGCAACTGATTGTCAATTTGCAGCACCTTACCATCAAGCATCTGCTGTGTCTTTGCCAATGATTCCTGTTCAATTGCATGGTGGGAGTATCGGAACATAATGACAAGGGCAGCCACAAACAAGATGGTCACCGACATCAATACCCATAAGCTGATTCGTGCAGAGAGTGTTTTACGAAAATATTGAACTATTTTAATCAAAGGCTTCTTTCTGTTATAATACAACAAGAATTTCTTATTCCTGTTTTGAGTGCAAATATACAAATTTTATGTATATAAGAAGAATTTTTTTTCAAAAAAATGTTGTTCCCTCATAAAAAACATCGTTCGGGCATGATTGCGAGTGCCTTTTTCTGACTTTTCCACAAAGAACGGGAAAAAGCGGGACTGCACCCATCAAGGCACAGTCCCGCTTGCATGTTCATCACAAAGTGACAAAAAATCACTTCACCTTCAGACGAATCACGTTAGCCGAATAAGGTTCAACCGTCAGTTTCATCTTCTTCGCAATCTTGACATCCTTCGTCTGAGGAGCCACAGGCTGAGCGTCGAAGTTGTTCTCGGCATCAATCGAGGCATTGCTGATGGTGGTCATCGGAGCCACAGATGGGAAGCCCTTGAACTTGCCCAAGTCGATGGTGGCAGTCTTTGCTTCAGCAGCGGCATTGATGAGTTTAATGTACAACTCACCCTTCTCCGTGTTGAGCACAGCCGAAGTGCCTTGATACTTGTCACCGCCCTCGAACTTAGCCACATCGCCATAGTAGTAGTCGCCAGAAGTGGTGCCGAACATCTGCTGCACGTAGTAACTGCAAGTGTAGATGACCTTCTCGTTGTCGAAGTAGATGAGGTCAGGATTCCAACTCTCGTGGTTCTTCTTGCAGAAGAGAGGAGCATAACTTGTCATGGTCACCACGTCGCCGTTTCGTTCGATGCCAAGAAGATAGAGACCTTCGTAAAGCGCATCAGCCAGTTTCTTATCCTTAGCGGCATATTCACCCAAATAAACCTTTGTCTTGCGGTCGCGTGGGTAGTTGTCATAGTTGGCCTGATTGTCGAGGAAGTAGTTGCGTGGCTCGTAGTAGTGCTCATCCAGAATGTCCACGCCTGTCTCTTCTGCAATCCTCCAACCGTTCTCGAAGTCAGGATTGCCCTTGTGAGAGCCAGGACCTGCTGTGCCGACAATCACAATGTCAGGATATTTCGCACGTACACGATCATATATGTACTTGAAACGCTCCTCAAACTCCTTCGTAATCTTCTCCTCGTTGCCGAGACCCAGATACTTCAGGTTGAAAGGCTTGGGGTGACCTGCTTCCGCACGCACCTTACCCCACTTGGTGTTCACGTCGCCGTTTGCCCACTCAATGAGGTCAAGCGCTTCGTTCACCCATTCATCCATCTCGCTCATAGGCACAGCATCCTGAGCCTGAGTGCGCATGCTCCAGCCACCATTCGTACCCTGGCAGTTCACGCCACAAGGAAGAATAGGAAGTGGCTCCATGCCAAGGTCTTCGCAGAACTGGAAGTACTCATAGTAACCGAGACCCATTGACTGGTGATAGCCCCAAGTGTTCTTCAAGCCGCGACGTTGCTCCTTCGGACCCACCGTCGTCTTCCAGCGGTAAGTGTCCCAGAAACCGTCACCGCCACCATGCACCACGCAACCGCCAGGGAAACGCATGAACTTAGGCTCCAGACCTGCCAGCGCCTCAGCGAGGTCCTTGCGCAAACCATGACCCTTGTAAGTGTCCTGTGGCATCAGCGAAACCATATCAATGTCAAGGTCGCCCTGAGTCAGCACCAAAATCTGCAAACTGGCATTTGTGCAGTCCTCCGCTGACGTCAGCGTGGCCTCATATTTTTTCCAAGCAGCGTCACCCACATTCAGCGTGGTCTCAGCCAACACAGTAGGCTGAGCGCCCCATCCCTGTCCTGGCTTCACCAGCACCACACGCACCTGCTTTGCAGCACCAAAGTTGCGGAAGAACACGGAGAAGTCATACTTCGCACCAGCCTTCACGCTGATGCCGTCGAAACCGTCGTTCTCCAAGCCAAAGCCCTTCCAGCCTGCATAGTCGTAATACTCCTTCACACGCTCCGTGTGCAGACGCATATAGGTAGGGTTGTTAGGATGGATGGGGTTGTCCATGCGTACCTGCAACATACCCAGCGAATGACCCGGACGTGCCGTTTTCCATGATGTACCAGGCCCCCATCCGTCACGCTCGTTAGGATTGTACTCAAACGAGCCATTCTCTATCAACTCAGCATACAAACCACCATCAGCCGAGTAACTGATGTCTTCGAAGAAGATGCCGATGAGTTCCTTACTGATTTTCTTACCTCCTGCAGGAGCCTTCACTTTCTGAGCCGAAGCCGACAGCGGTGCTCCCAAAAATGCTGCAAGCGCAACAGCCTGCATAACGTTTCTGAATGACATAAGTTATTAAGTTTTTGTGTTGGTTATTAAGTTTTCGGGCACAAAGATACAAAAAAGTTGAAAGTTGAAAGTTGAGAGTTGAAAGTTTTTTTTATTTGATGTCTTTTTTTCTTGAAAAAGTAACAATTCCTCATCCTTTTTTCTTTTTTCATTTTCTCATTCTTTCATTTTTTCATTTTTTTCCCTACCTTTGCACCTCAAAACTTAAAAACTTAAAACTCAACATAATGAAAGATTTCGTACAAGAACTCACATGGCGTGGAATGATACACCAGATGATGCCCGGCACTGACGAACTGCTCAAGAAGGAGCAGGTGACGGCATACCTCGGAATCGACCCCACCGCCGACTCTCTCCACATCGGACACCTTTGCGGCGTGATGATGCTCCGCCATTTTCAACGTTGCGGCCACAAGCCCCTCGCCCTTATTGGCGGTGCCACAGGCATGATTGGCGACCCTTCGGGCAAGAGCACCGAGCGCAACCTGCTCGACGAGGAGACCCTGCGCCACAATGTCGCTTGCATCAAAAAGCAACTCTCTCATTTCCTTGATTTCGACAGCGATGCACCCAACCGCGCAGAACTGGTGAACAACTACGACTGGATGAAGGACTTCAAGTTCCTCGACTTTGTCAGGGACATCGGCAAGCACATCACCGTCAACTACATGATGGCAAAGGAATCCGTTCAGAAGCGTCTCAATGGTGAGGCACGCGACGGCCTTTCCTTCACAGAGTTCACCTACCAACTCCTTCAGGGTTACGACTTCTACTACCTCAACGAGCATAAAGGCTGCAAACTCCAACTCGGAGGTGCCGACCAGTGGGGCAACATCACCACTGGTTCTGAACTCATCCGCCGCATGAACGGCAAGGAGTGCTTTGCCCTCACCTGCCCACTCGTGACGAAAAGCGACGGCAAGAAGTTCGGCAAGACCGAATCGGGCAACGTGTGGCTCGACCGCAACTACACCTCACCTTACCAGTTCTACCAATTCTGGCTCAATGTGCCCGACGAGGATGCCAAGCGCTACATCAAGATTTTCACCTCATTGGAGAAGGAAGAGATTGATGCCCTTATCGCCGAGCACGACACTGACCCTGGTCGTCGTGTGCTCCAGAAGCGACTTGCCGAGGAAGTGACCGTCATGGTTCACTCTCGCGAGGACTACGAAATGGCTGTCGAAGCCTCCAACATCCTTTTCGGCAAATCAACCAAGGAGAGCCTTCTTAAACTCGACGAGCAGACCTTGCTCGATGTCTTTGCCGGTGTTCCCCACTTCGAAGTTTCCAAGAGCCTTTTCGAAGGCGAAGGCGTGAAACTTGCCGACCTGACGGTTGACCACGCGCAGGTGTTCCCCAGCAAGGGCGAAGTGAAGACACTCGTCAAGGGCGGTGGCGTGAGCGTCAACAAGGACAAGGCATCAGCCCCCGATCAACTGCTCACCGCAACCGACCTGCTCGACGGCAAGTACCTTCTCGTGCAACAAGGCAAGAAAAAGTACAGTCTCATCATCGCAAAATAAAACATACGCTACGATACACCACACCGTCACGCCCACTTTCCAACAAGCACGAGCATCATTTTGACATGTGGATTACCTTTTCAGGATGTCCGTCATGGTATCATTGGATACATGGCGGACATCCTTTTGAATGTTTTACAAAGAAATCATTTCATTGAAACAAACCTTTCTTCTTATATGGTAATTTTTTGTAAAACGTATATACTTCACCATTCTGGTATTTATACTCAAGTAATCCTTTGGATTTGCTCCAGATGAAATATTCACAGTTGTTTTCATCCTCGTATACATTGCTTGACACAGTATCATTTATCATCAAAACATCACTATATACTTTCCCCGCGACATTCACTGTTGTAGTATCACTTGGGTGAAGTATTATCTCTTCATCGTGTAAATATCTATATCCCCAATTCATGAGGAAATATGCGCTCTTGTCATAATCCATCCTAACAACAAAAAGACCGTCAAATTTGTGGCCATTATGGAAGATAGAATATTCGTAACGTCCATGTCCACAGAAATCTGAGAAGCAATGCACGCCCAATATGGAGGGAGAATTATCTAGTGTACGTGAAACTATCATCGTATCAATGCACCTTGAGGTGGAAGATAAAAGGACAGTATCGCAATCGTTATATACATCCATCCATTCGAGATCTTTTTCAGAAAGAAGTGTAACAGAATTATACGTGCATGAAACAAAGGAGCACATAACTAACGTAATAATAACCGATTTGTACATAATTTCTATTTTAGATTATTAAACATATTTTCAATACTATGGGGACTTCCTCCAATATTATTGGGGACATTTATAATCTGTCCTTCAGCATGAACACCCAATAGACCCTGCCAATTGGTTACCGGGTCACCATTCATAATATAAGCATAAATATGCGATGTGTCAATAGGGAAATATTTCTTCAAAACTGTCATGAGCAATCCTAAAGCTCCTGCCGGATTATAAGTGATTGCTATTCTCCCTGTCACCATGCTTGCAAGTGCCGCCATGCCTCCGCCCAAAGAGTGGCCGACAAATGTAAGAGTAATTCCATGTTTATTACAATAATTATTCAATAAAATAACGTGAGTTCGATGAAAATTTATTAAAAATAATTGTTTAATTATTAGCACATTAGCGATATTTTTAGTAACTTTGTAGTGACCAAACCACAAGCATTCACTAAAACGTATCGCTAATGTTTACCGAGGACAAAGTTACTGAAATTTTCTGTATGGCAGATGATTCTTGCAAGTTTTTTGATGCAATGATGGCAAAATACACGATAAAGGAGCAAAAGAAGCGTGAATACACCGGAACGGCACTCTTTCCAAGGCGGAAGTGATGGTCATCATGATCCTGTTCCACAATTCCGGCTACCGGTGCCTGAAGCATTTTTATCTGGAGCACGTGTGCAGGCAGCTTCGCCACCTGTTCCCCGAGGTGGTGTCCTACAACCGCTTCGTGGAGCTGGAGAAGGACGTCGCAGTTCCTCTGGCCCTGTTCATCAAGAAGGTGCTTCTGGGCAAATGCACCGGCATCAGCTTTGTGGACAGCACGCCGCTCAGGGTGTGCAAGAATCAGCGCATCCATATTCACAAGACTTTCAAAGGCATCGCCCAGAGGGGCAAGTGCTCGATGGGATGGTTCTTCGGATTCAAGCTTCACCTCATCGGCAACGAGAAGGGCGAGCTCCTTAACTTCATGATCACCCCGGGCGACGTTGATGACCGCAAGCCCCTTGACCACAAGGCTTTCGTGGAGTTCCTCTACGGAAAACTTGTTGGTGACAAGGGATACATCGCCAAGGAGCTCTTCCAAAGGCTGTTCGTTGACGGAATCCAGATGATAACCAAACTGAAGAGCAACATGAAGGGAGCCATCATGAGCATGTCCGACAGGCTACTGACAAGAAAACGGGCCATTATCGAAACCATCAATGATGAACTGAGGAATATCGCTCAGGTTGAGCATTCAAGACACAGGTCGTTTGATAACTTCATCGTCAACATACTGGGAGCACTTGCGGCATACTGCTTTTTCCCAAAGAAGCCGTGCATTGCCTGCGAAAGGGCTATAGACAGACAATTAGTACTCTTTTGAATTCGTCGAACTCACGTTATTGTAAGTGAAAAAGCAAAAGGGGTGGAAAAGTTTCAACGCCATGTAACACTATACAAATCATTGAAAAAGAATAAATTGAAAAACAAAATATTACATAAGTGAAAGAAACGGGGGTGGAAAAGATAGGACTTGAGACGGATGATTCAGCAAGATCTTCTCATTTTTCCAAGAATTATCCTGATGAACAACAAAAAACGCCTCCAAACCAATTGATGGTAAGGAGGCGGAGATTATTGGAACTAATCATCCCGTTTCACTATCTCCGTGAAGTCGGACCAGTTCTCTACCTTAAAGGCCCGTATGTCACGAACGGATGACCTGAACCAATCTATTTTCTTCAACGCATATATGGCAGAAAACAAATTAGCCATATCATCTTTGTCGGTAAGATACACACTACCCTGAGTGTTGAAGAAATTATGGTCACGAGGAATGATCTTTATTTCGTAATAGGCATTATTGTAAGTCTCTCCATAGGTGCTACGGAGTTCCTTTATGTCCATATCGAAGGCAATAGCAAACATGGAGTGTTATAAAGCGATAAAAAAACGACTCTGCCCGAAGAATATCCTACCGAGCTTATCCTTAATCGAAATGACAAGTCCCATAAAAGGATTGTGCTCTACATCAATCACTTCTCCGTCAATCCAGTCAGGCTGTGCTGTCAACTGAGGACTAACCTTCATTTTATCTCCAATCTTTGGTTCCATCTTTATTGCAATAATGATTTCCTGCTACAAAGATAAATGTTTTTACCAGAATCTCCTAATTATTTCCATAAAAATGCATAGAATCCCCTAATTTAATATAAGAAAACCCGTCAAAATCCCCAAATGTTACACAAGCACCTTTATGCTGTCAATTTGTTCTTGGGTTTTCATTAGTGGGAAAGAAAAACGTTAGTTCGCAAACTTTACAAACTCTAATTGCACCCCAAAGTACACCCTTTTCATTTTACGAACAACCGAAACAATAAAAATTTATGTTAAAGGCATAAAAAATCCCCTTAATGTTACAAATATTTGAAATAATTGTACCTAAAATTCATGAGGCAAGGAATTTGACGTTTTCATCGGTTTTCCTTTTTTTTACAGTTGTGGGTGCGGGGCTTCACAGCCCCGCACCTGCCGTTGATGGAATCATTGCTGATTCATCCTTTTCAAAATCTTTTATTAAATCCTTTATTAATTAACATTCGCAAATATACGAAACTTTAGTCAAAAATATATTAATTGCCCATTACTTGACGGGGGAGCAGATTGGAAAGGCACTTTTTCGTTATTCTTGATACCCTCCTTCACCCACTTACGATATGGATGACCTGCAAATTCTATGCGCCAGCCACTACCGAACTGAACATTTTTAGGTTCTCCATCATCTGCCCATATATCTACTTGTGCTGCATAATTACAGGCAAAAAGTTCTTTTGCCTTGTCATACAAATATGTCACTCTATAGTACTTCCTCCCTATATTCCGCAGAATTTCAGGACGATGATTGGTGCTATCCTGAAAGACTTTCACTTCCGAAACAGTTGGCATCTTGTACTCCCGATAATAATCTGGACCGAAGTTCATGACAACCTCTCTGGAAAGATTTATTAGATACTCGTCCCTTTGTTTGACTGACATCTTACTCAAATCTATTGTTTGTGCATGAAAAGAGACTGAAAAGCACATCAATAAAAGCAATACTGTTACTTTACGCATAGTTCTTTAAGTTTTGAAATGGCTTGATACAAAATTAATTAATAAATATATGTACGTCTGGAAGGACCAAACGAGCGTATGTGATGAGAAGCATTTGCTGGGGCACCACCATACAATGGATTCACGGAATAATCCTCAACTAACCCAGGAAGTTTGTACGTTCTTGCCATTGACAAATCCCCTTCAGAAGGACCAGTATTCCTACATAATGTTGAAGGATAATATGTTGATGGCGTGTGGCAATGATAGGATGCACATATTGCACTATCATGAGGTGCGCTAAAACCAATGCTTGATGTGCTTCCCATCTGTATTTCTCCACAGTAATACTCACCAGTTAAACGGTTATAATATATATAAAAACCACGTTCATGGTATTCATGATTTGTAGAATCAGCCATCATCTGATTCCATGCAGATTCCGCTTGCTGTATAACAACGGTATTTGACATGATTTCATCAATCGTAGGATAAATGAATGGAGTATTTCCTCCCCCTGTCCCCCCACTTCCAGGGTCACCCCCTCCTAATCTTGTTCCCATTTCTGCCAATGTGTACATGTCGCTGTCATAATTGTCATCATCCTGACTGCACGAAGCAAGTAGGACCATAGTGGTTGTTACGAATAACGTGGCGAAGATGCCACAAAAATTTGGAATTTTTCTCATAATGAATTGTTGTTTTTAAGTTATTAATGTTTTTATAAAGGTTCAAAATGAATTTGTTAACTGTCAATTTCATTTCTTTACTGTTTTTAGTTGTTTTGGTATATAAGTTTTTTTTGATTGTTATTGTTTTCTATTCACATATTACCCCTTTTTAGGAAAATGTATAATGAACACACACGCTTTTTTCGAGACCAATGCGTTTTTAACTTTTCATGCGGCAAGGAATTGACAGGGCATTGACGTTTTCATCGGTTTTCCTTTTTTACTGTTGTGGGTGCAGGGCTTCACAGCCACGCACCTGCCGTTGATGGAATCATTGCTGATTCATCCTTTCCAAAACTTTTATTAATTTAAATGCACTTTCGCCCCCCTCCGTACTATAACCCAACATGTTTTTAAATATGGCATTGGTGTCTTTTATCTTTTTTACCTATGTCATTCTAATTACCCGTAAAAGTAATAGGGATGGACACAGAATATTCTCTTTGATCTGCTATAAATTCTTTATTACGCTTGTCATAGATAACTCCTCCTCCAGCTATTTCCCATCTCGGCATCGTACGGATTATCTCCTCCGCCGCCTTGACGAGTGATTCAGTTTGGGCATCAGTCAGTTGCTGTTGGGACTGGACTTCTTCCACTAATATAGGGTCAATTGTTCCATTGGGACGGACTACACACGAGATGATAACCGTAGCCTTGACATCCTTCCCCACCTGTCCGGAATATTCCTTCGCCTTCTCATGAATGTAAGACAAATGAGAGAGTTTGTTACCGCCCGTAAAACACGGGAACATGTCTTTATAGAAATCATTGATATAGTTCCTCCCGTTGGCTGGCAAAGTCATGCCGGGATTATATCTGATGGGGGAACGCGTGTTTCGCGGACACACATACACTATTCCATTTTTACCCCTCGGAGCATAATTCCTCCTTACGAAGTTTGTCATGTAGAAGTTTACAAATGCCACCGTGTCTTCTGGGAGTTCACAATACTCCTTCCTGCTTATTTCACGGTCTCCCATTAATATCAGAGGAGAGTCTTCTCCGAAAAAGGTCCTGATTTCATTCAATCGATACTCCTGGATACTGCTCTTTCGAGACTCAAGATCCATCCTGTCATGGTATTGCGGAGTAAATACAAGTAAAGCCCCGTCAACCGCTATATTCTTATTCTGGTGATTCGTTATACTGGTAGTCCCTTTAACCTGTATTATCTCGTAAATGCTATCCGAATAGTTCAAGAACTCATCCACAGACAGTACCCGGAACTGATCCAGCTTGATATATGGGTTCTTGCTTTGTGAGCACTCTCGTATCATCTTCTTGCGTTCCCGTTTCTGCTTTGCCGAAATTTGAGTGAAGGAGGAAAGAGAATATCCAAACAGCAAGAACAAAAGAACAAAATGTGTTATAATCGTCTTCATTGTATAGATTGTGTAGAATATATTAAAACCAATCAATTATAAGAGGAGAATTTACTTTTCGGAATCTTTGCCGTTGCATGTCCCGAATAATGTATTGTATCCCATCCCAATGTGTCATTATGTTCCCATTTTTGCGCAATAAAATCTGCGCTTATTTCCATATAGTTTGTATTAATGAGCCATGGACGTGCCATACTGTGAACAATGTTAACACTATCTATATCGTCTAAGAACATAAGGCTGTGGCTTATGTATGTGACGCAGTTCATTGTTCCGTTGAAACTACATCTTATTTGCGTTGAAACATCAATCCTGATGTTTGGTGCTAAAGGAAAAGCATCAGAACAGAATTCAACATCTTTAAAAACAAAATCTGCCTGATACATGGTATTGTTATCACCTCCACCTCCTGGATTACCTCCACCTTCCGTCGGATCAGAAATTCTTGTTCCCATTTCTGCCAATGTGTACATGTCGCTCTCATAATAGTCATCATCCTGGCTGCACGAAGCAAGCAGGACCATCGTGGTTGTTACGAATAACGTGGCGAAGATGCCACAAAAGTTTTTAAATTTAATCTTCATTGGTTTAATTTTTGTTGATTATTTCACAAATTGGTTGCAAAGGTATAGGGAATAATGCAACTATAAAAGCAAAAGGGGTGGAAAAGTGGCAACGCCATGTAACACAACCCAACTAATTGTTAAACAATACTTTAACAGAATAAATGTTACATGAGTGAAAGAAATGGGGGTGGAAAAGATTGAGTGTTTATGTTGAATGGTTACAAAAAGAGGGGGGAATACATAAATAAACTGCCAGTAGCGAAAGTGAACTACTGGCAGTTTTTTATTCATTTTTATTATATTCAGGATTTATGATAATCTCCTCGGAGTTCCTGCAAATAGGTAGCTTCTTCCGGAGAGTCCGACCTATCCGTCGGAACCCTACCCGTATACCCTACAAAGTGTGCCATCATCTTTTCCACATGTGGATGATCAAGCTGTCCCACGTTAGTTAAATCATCTATTATATCCACATCTAGAGATTGTACCTGCTGAAAATCAACAAGAAGCAATGGAGCATCTATCACTGGATTTGGATCAAAGAAAAAGTATCTACCGACACTTGTGTTATGAATAAAGTTTGTTAGGTAATTTACAAAAGAGTCCCAAGGCTTCTTCTTCAACCCTTTTTCTTCATCTGCAGAATCCACTTTAGACTTATATTCCTTGGTCGCCATCAAAGTTTCCTTAGCGGGGACGAGAGCCGCGACAATCAAAAAACTCAGCTTTTCATGTTCAAAATCACAGGCGTTTGACAAAACAATACTCAACACGGGATTATCTTCTCCTCTTCCCCAATCCACACCACAAACAATACTTCCCTGCGTGATGTTTTCTTTCGCATCAACCACCCACTGCATGTCAATAATCCACTTTTATAATATCACCGACACTCTTGTTGTCATAAGCCCTTTTAAACCATGCCGACTTCACCATACGAGCATAGTACTCACGAAAATTCTTTTTATCGGGATTCGTGTAGCGAGTCTCTTGTACATAGGTTGTAGAATAATCGTAAATTTGTTCCATCACAACACTGGCAGGAACCTGTTCGTCACGAGAAAATAATGGAGTCGTTGTCATAGACAAGGCACCAGCCAACGCAGCCATCATCAAAAAAGAATTCTGACTACTGCTGGTCATTGTATTCTGTTCCTTTCTATCATTCATTCTCAATCAGTTTTAGAACTATCTTATTCTCTATGGCTTCGATGGATTTCTTAATCAGAGTCTCAGCGTCTTCTCTTGTTGGTAATCCATTCAACATTTCGTTGTGATGGTGGTTGATGTTGGCAAATATTCCATTCCGTATTCCACGACGAGGCTCAATCTCAACATTTGCCACTTGAGTTTCATTTATCCCTATTCTCAAATTCAGTCTGCTACACATTTGCACCTGAGACGAACACGAAAGAGATGGATTAATGAAATGATTCCATAACCATACCTCAGGGCTCTCTCCTATATCTGTCCATTGGTACTCACTATTTATACCGAATGAAGAAAACTTAAAACCTGAGACACGGCTATCTATCTCTGGTTTAATTGCTTCTATGTAGTTCAGCAGGCTCTCCTTATCTTTTGCCTTCACAACGAGCCTTGTCGGCCCTAACGTAATCATCGGGAATGGCTTGTTTTCGATAGCCACGACAAAACCCTCAGGAGTAAATCCACAAAAAGTGTCATATGGCTGCCCGAACAAATCTTTCGCAAACTTGTTCTCAAAGTTTGGCAATACAGACAAGGGCCTTTCCCAAACTCCGACAAAGGTAATGCTGAAACTTGTTTTATTCATTGCTTTGCTAAATACGATTTCTGATAATCCGCTGCAAAGATACACCCTTTTTTCTCTATTTCATGTCCTTTTTTTGTAAAAACATCATTTTTTACGTTTTTTTAGCAGCTTTTACCAAGATTTTAACCGTTTTAGCAAAAAACAACCAAGTTTACCCAAAAACATAAGCGTCTGATAGGGACAAAAAAAGATACCCAGCAATTAAACAGCCAACAATTATTATACACAACCACGATAATATAAAAGCCGTTCTATGTTTACGCCAGAGTTTTTTGAATGCAGATTGAGAGTGACGTATCACTTTGTTTGGTTCTGCATCACTCATATCTGAACTAACAAATTCAAAGATGCCAGATACTATATATAGACATAATATGAAGAAATCAAAAAGAAAATAAACAAATGACACTCTAATTAAAACGATGAGTGTCAGTTTTAAGAAAAGGACGACGCTAACGCATGTAATATGAGATGTGAACTCATAGTCAAAGATGTTCGTCTTTTCACCGAATAAAAGTGCGCCCATTAAAATCATGATCACAAGTATTGCTATCAAGATTGAGTATGACGTAAGGGAGTTCAATTGGCTATAAAAATTCCATGTCCTTATGTGTTTCGTGTCATTCATTTCATCAAACTTTAGCACCTTGTACCTATCATAAATAAACACTATTAAGCTCAAATAAATACCAGTCAAGATGGACAACGAGCTCAAAACATAATCTATTACATTTGTATGAAGCAGACCATCAGGTTGAACGAGTAAAAACACGACAGCCATCAAAATAGCAACTAATTGGAGAAAAGAGAACCACAAAAGTGGCGGCGTACCTGATCCGTTTAAATTCTGATATTGCCATTTGTGTCCTTCTTTTACAAGATGGATGATGTAATATAGGAGGTAGTTACTCTTCATTTTGTTTACTACTTTAGATTATAAACATCGTCATTGATTTCCTTCAGCAACAATGTACAGAATTCATATATTTTATCCCTGTTCAGGATACCATCTTCTAACATCTCTTCGTCAACTTCGATATACGGATGAATAGAAACACCTTTATCAAAATCAAATGTGGATTGTTTCTTTGTTGCAGTATTTTTCATTATACCCTTACGAGTCCTGAAATTTAAAAAATCGAGAGTCTTTCCTAAAAAGGACAACTTTAAGTCTTTAGTTGCTTCTACCAATTGATCCACATTCTCATATGCCACGGCATTCCCCACTTTCTTTATCTGTACAAGAACTTCGTATGCTTGAGCCTCCAATTCCTCTTGTTCGTCAAGTCCCACTTCCGGACAGATATAATCAACGCTATACAAAGTATCAACAACAGAGTTTTTCTTAAATTCTTCTATTTCCTTTTTCGAAAAGTAGGCTTGCACCTGACACTTATTCTTCCATTTAAACAACTCCTCAAAATACGCTTTTACCGCGTCCCTAATTTGATCATCATTCTTTTTTTCCAAAAACAATAAACCCACACTTTTATCGAATGGAGTATATAAATAAAAATAATATCTTGCGGCAACTATATCCGTTGCAGAGATTGTTCTTCTACGTTGAGTCGTATCAGACATCGCCGCCATTTTTCTTATCATATCATACCGTCCCCCATCCAAATATCCCTCAATGGTATAATTATCTGGATGTGCTTTTATTATCTGATTTATTGAGTCTCCTTTCTCAAGAAAAACGGTCAAACCCTTCTTTTTATCTTTATATTCCCACACGTTATTTTTGATAAGCTTTTCAAGAAAAGCCTTGTAGAGTTTCTTGAACTTAATAGAATCAGTCTGTTGGGGCGACTTCACAGCATAAAATTTCCCTTGTACTAAGTCTCCAAACGTTGTTTTTGAAGGAAGTATAATTTTATATACTTCAAGTTGACTTGTTGCTGACATAATATTACAAATTTATACTAATTTCATTCTTTTTCCGAGAGAATCCACTCTTCTTCCTCTGATTTCCATCCTTCAATCACTGTCAGTTGATCTTCTTCCAGATACGCTGCAAGGTGCGGTTTGTTGATGTAGAGTAGAAAAAGTAATACGCTCTTGGCTGTCTGTACCTTTTCTTCTTTCGTAAAGCACGAGGTAATACTATCTAATGTGTATACATTCTCCGCCATATGGCTCTCTGTGTTCAGTGTGAGGCGATACATAAAATTCCCATAGTAGCTTTGCTTTCCCTCTGGAATGTTTGCTAAAACATCCTCTTTCCTAAGCATTTTTTCAAACGTGTCGTTGTAGCAAAAACTAGAAAAAGCCTCCAGTGTCCTGCGCATAATGTTACCAATGCTCATTTCCAATCTATCGTCCACTCCTGTATTGGCAGCATAGTCATACACGCACTCTATCAATTTTTTATACTCGTTCTGTAATTGTTTTACTTCCAATTTGTTGTTGACTAATTCCATAAACGAATGGTCACCATTTTTACCTACCACCTCATTACGTATTTTTACAAGGTCGAATACCGAGTGTAAGTCGTGAGACATCACCAATATCCTACTGTTAACATTTCCTTTCAAAATATTTCCAAATTGATACCTTAACAGCGACATCACCCCCACACGATTACCATAATCGAAACTTGATACTGGATCGTCTATCACAATCAGGTATTCAGAGGCATACTTGGCTGCTTCCGTTTTTCCTGCAAACAATTTAGCAAAAAAATAGCATAAGCCCAACACATTCCTCTCACCCACACTTATCTTCTTTGGTTTCACTGCCCTACCATTGATTTTCAGTAAATAACAACCGTCACCTGGTTCTAACTTCACCTTGCGTTTACTATAGAACACATATTGTAATTCTTGATTGATGTAACTCAGGGCTATGTCTGTTCGCTCTTTCTGAGCTTTCAGCGCTTTAATCTCACTTTGCACCTTCTCACATTCTTTATTTTTTGCAACTAAATCCAGTCGATTTTGATCACTATTTTTTATAGCTTGTTTGTAACTCATCAGGAAGGCAGCAAGTTGTTTCCGAGCCAACATATTATTTTCCGTCCGCACCCGATTGTAGAGTTTTGTTCGTTTGTTCACTGAATCATTGAATCGTTCAACACACTTCTCCAACACATCTAAAGCGCCCTTCCATGTTGCAAGTGCATCAGCATATGCCTTACAAAACGCATCGTCAAAAGGTTCTTTCAGTGTTTCATATATATTTCTCTTACGCTGACTTATTTTTTCACGTACAGCACCCAGTATGTGGTTCAAATTCGTTTGTGCAGTCAACACAGCGTTCAGTTCTTGCTCATTCAGCCCGACGCCAAACTCTGGCAATGTCGTTTCTACCGTGGCAAAAATTCTCAATGACTCCTCCAACATTTCTTCATATTCGTCAGCCTCCTTGTTGAGAATGTTGGTCAATGTTTGAATTATATCCAATTTATCATTCTCTTTTATTTCACGTAGGCAAAGCGGACAGAACGCCCACCCTTCGTCAATCAGTTGGCGCGTTTCATGAGTAGAATGCATCGGATACATGACCAACATACTCATCAATCGTCGCTCGCGTTCGGTTAGTGCTGGTGCCTCTATGGGTCTTTCCAATAGTTCCTTTAATATCTCAAGACCTTCAGGCAGTGGTAATGTCACCTTCGTCCACATCAGCATTTGTGCATCTTTCGATTTTTTATATAAATTCAAGTCCGCCATCACTCGTTCACGTAAGAGTTCATAACTCTCTGTAGGTTCCTCCATCCCCGCCAGCATAGCAATGACATCATCGGTAATACGACTTTTCTGTGTGTTCCCTTTCACATCACGATCTATATCAGCCCAGCCAGTATCTGCACGTAGCACATCTCTAATCTGGTTGAAATAATATTGTGGCGATATGCTCTCCACTACATTGTCATATTTCCTTCTTTCTTCATTCAATTTCCCATATTCTTCTACCTTCGTAGCCAGTTCCTCTCTCTTTCTTGCGATTTGTTCGTCCAATTCAACTTGCTCACCCAGCATTACTATGGTATTGATGCCATCCTTCTCCACCCTGACTTGTTCACGCACGAAATCCTCATCAAAAATAAAAACTGATTCTTTTTTATCATCGACAATAATCGCTTCTGACGTTACGGTAAAGTCTAAGTTTTTTTCCTCTTCTGGTTTCGTTAGTTCATTGATGCTATGTGCTATCGTCGTCTTACCACTACCATTACGACCATACACCACACTCACCGCATATTTCTTGAATAGCTCAAGCTCCGTTTCGTTTTCAAAACAGCCACCTTTAATTTTTATCTTTTTGAAATCCTCAAACATAGGTCTATCCTTTCTTTAAATTAAAAGTTATATCACTCTTTTTTCCCATTTTTGTATTAATCATTCTATTATTTGCACCTCCTCTTTATTCTCATCACGTCCAGTGAGTTGACTTTCACCTGTTTGGTGGCTATCTGCGCGGCAATTTCCTTCAGGTGGAGGGTGTCACCCGTCGCGTCATAGACCTTGTAGAGACCCTCGAGGGGAGCGAAGCGGACGGGACACATGGCTTGTGCCATCTCATAGTGGGTGATGGCATCGGGATATTCTTCCATGTAGTAACAGATGTCACCTGCCAGGAGTTCACGGTTGTAGCCGCTCCACAGAGGTCCGCACTCATCTATCACGACTTTTGCCCTGTCCAAGTCCTTACGCTTGAAGGATGCCATGGCATAGCTGTAAAGGAACACATGGTTCCGACGGAAGTAGGGATACAGATCCTCATACTCCATCAAGGCTGAATCCTCCCTGAAGGAATGCCGGTACGCCCTGTACCAGCCGTGTTCATGCACGGCATCATTCATCGTGAAGCCAATCACCGTGAGGCTGAGCACCAGCAGGAGATACGGGAACACCTTTCGCTGCTGCCAGCAGTTCAGGGCTCTTCTTATGGCATAGAGCACGGACACCCCGACCGTCAGCCATGCGATGGGGTAATAGAACGGGTAGGAGAAAAACGAGAAGACCAATATGGCAGTCATGGGCAGTAGGAAGGGCTGCATCTTCTTGTCCCCGCGCCACCGCTGCCACAGGGGCAATAACAACAATGCAAGCAATGCCACGGGTGCCGCCACGCCATAGTTCACCCACACATACAGAAACTCGTTCAGCGGATGCCGTATCTCGTCAGCCAACACGGCATATTCGCTGTCGGGATGTTCCCTGAAGAAGTCCGCCTGCCGGAGCATGTACTCACGCTCGAAGCCCCTGTGTCCGTGTCCAATGATAGGATGCTCCTTCACCAGTTCCCATGAGCGGCTGAGGATGAAGGCACGTCCCGAGGTGGAGTCCGTCTTGCGGGAGGCGACGTGGGCAGATGTGCCTGCCAGCATTGCCGCCACTGCCACGCCATATATTCCCCAGCGCAGCAGCTTCCGATGGATATACCTGCGCACCACCAAACCCAGTCCGATGATTCCGTAAAGTGCAAGGCAGATCAGTCCCGTCCTCGACTGCGTGAGCCACAGCACCACAGCAGACAGCACAGCAGCCGCGCCATACGCCAAACGCCACTTCCACCCTTCGCTGTGCACCAGCAGCCATCCCGCCATGGGGAGGACAATGCTGAGGTGCAGCGACAGTTCGGCTGGGTTGTCGAGCGTGCCCGCCTCGCCACCCTGCCTCAGTCCTTCCCTCACGATGCAGACCGCCACCCACAGGCATTCAAGGGCTGTGGTCAGCGTGAAGACCTTGCAGACAAAGGAAAGTGTCTCTCCGTCCCACCAGTTTTGCCTGCCGCGCCACAAAGCCACAGCGGCAAGCATCCCTGTCACCGCCACTCCCAGCAGGCACAGGTACCATTTCGGCAGCAGGTGCGCATCGGTGAACAGATAGATTGGCGGCAGGTAGCACACCACGCTCATCCATGCGGCAAGGAATTGATAGGGCATTGACGTTTTCATCGGTTTTCCTTTTTGACTGTTGTGGGTGCAGGGCTTCACAGCCCCGCACCTGCCGTTGATGGAATCATTGCTGACCCATCCTTTCCAAAACTTTCTTTAAATCTTTTATTAATAATTCTTTCACTGCTTTTTTTGAACTTGTTGAAGAATGAGTTTGCGGAAATGTCATAGGTGCCATCGGGAAGAATGACCCTTTCGGGGCTGAAGGGGAGTTGGAGTTGGAACGCATTGCTCAATTGGAGGAAATCCTCATGTTTGAGATAGGACGTGTTCTCCAGTATCGTGTATTCCTTCTGCATTTCCTTCAGTTTCTTTTTGCTGAGCACCTTGGACGTGGCAATAGGTAAAAGAACTGCTTCCTTTTCCATCTCCACGCGTTTTGCCCTGTACAGACTGTCCATCTCGCCCAATTTCTCTTTCTTGTACCAATTGACCGGCATCAGGACAACTTTCTTGCCCGCATGGGCTGCAACCAGCTTTTTAATGATGTCCGCCACCTTTGTCTGGCTGAAAGGATAGTTTTCTCTCCACGGATTGGACTCGTTCACCATGGATGCTTCCAGCAACGTCCGTGTATGTGGGTATTGGAGTAACCCCTTGGCATCCAACGTCTTCCTATTCAGCATGTATGCCAGCATCAACAAGTCACCTACTCCAAGTTGCTCAGCGGCAGCGCACAGATTGAGGCTGTCGTATGGGGCAGCGGACTTCTTCGTATCGGGATGGAACTGAATATGAGTGGCAAGACTTAAAAGATGTCTCGGAATCGATTCGTAGTGTGTCGTGGCGGAGATGGTCGGGTCATCCCATTGACATCCCTCAATAAAGGAGAAGTCCATATGTATTCCGTTTTCCTCCAGTTCTTGCAGGGTGTGACAAGCCCCATCGAAAGTTCCCTCTTCACGCTCCTTGTTTATCCTGTTAAAAATTGGAGCCTGCATCCTGAAGATTGAGATGGAGGCATTGGCTGTCTGCACCTCCATCTGCATGAGTTTCCGTTCCGTCGGGGTGAAGTGATGCTTCGCCGCAAGGTAACGGCAAATCTCCAGACATCTTTCCTGCTTGGCATGAAGCGGAGACCATGTCGCTGCGGAAAGTGTATCCGCATCCGACCAGATGAGGGTGCCCTGCGGATTTGCAAGTTCCCTGTCATACATGAAAGGAGTGTTGGCCAACATGCGGCTCCAGTCGCCAAGTTCACTCTTGAAGGTCACCTGCTGCCCGTATTCGCCGAGATGGCTGATCTCCACCTGGAGATGATCGCCCGGGATGAGAAGGACTGGGATACGGGTGTCATTGATGTTGAAAATGTCCATGCAGGGTTTTGCAACGATGGTCTTGAAGGAGAAGGTTCCGTCCTTCGCCACATGAAAACAGTCAAGCATCCCGTGATTCTCCCTGTATTGCCGCAGCAGTGCCTGCTGGGAATTGGAATGCAGCTCATGCACGGCTGGTTTCAGCCTGTCATATCTGCTCCGAGTGATGCGCCCCGTCACATACACCGTGTCAATGCGGAAAAAACTCTCTCTAAAGGGAACGTCTGCCACCTCTCTCTTGGGGAACACATCCCAGTCCTGACCGTTCTCACGGATGCCGTAGAACTGGTAGGTCATGGTCAGGTCGGGACCCTCGATGCAGTCAAACACGCGTGTCCCTTCTGGAAGGGCGTCGAACGAGATGGACACATCCTTGAAGCCTTCTTTACCTATTTTTGTCCATTCACCAAGATTGAAGTCCGCGCACCCCTTTATCTTGTGGCGGATGCCTGCCTCGTCCACCAGATAGGTGGAGGGACGGAACTGGAAGGTATGGCCTTCAGGATACTCAATGTGAAAATAGAGAGTGGTTTGATTTTTTTCAAACTCGACTCGTGTAATCGTTACGCCATCGGCATTAAGGGACATGAAAGAGGGATTCTCGATGCTTCTTGTCCCTGCAAGGCAGCGGAAAGCCATGGCATGCACCATTAGAAAAACAACAAAATGTTTCATGATGGGTAGGGGGTGTGTATTAAGTATTAATCCTCGGGTTGTATCACTGGGTCGGTCGACAGCCGGGTAACTCTCTTTAATGGTACGCGGTCTATACAATGCGCGCTGTCATTAACCCACCCTATATGCTGACGCCACTCTGTGTATTTGACCCAATATCTGACAACAACCATAGTGTCTTCCGCCTGAACGGTCTTTCCTTCCTTTATTTCCGCAAAAGAGATTTTACTGCTATCCGTTATTATGATTTCGGGATCCGCTGCGGGAATCAACCAGCCCCAGAGGTTTATAGGACAGCTCACAGTATGCTTTACCTGAAGCTGGGAAGTGATATAATCCTCCACATCTGTCTTATTTAAATAATAATAAGTGACATATACTGGTATGTTATACTCCTCACCATCTCCAGGGTCTCCTTTTCCACCTAATCTTGTTCCCATTTCCGCCAATGTGTACATGTCACTCTCATAATAGTCATCATCCTGACTGCATGAAGCAAGCAGGACCATCGTGGTTGTTACGAATAACGTGGCGAAGATGCCACAGAAACTAGTTTTTGTCATGATAGTTTTGTTTTTTATTGTTAATAATTTAAGTTTCGAAAGTTTCACGTTTTTGAAGTTAAAGAAGTTAAAGAAATTATCGCTACGCTCGGAGTTAAAAGCCGATGCTCGAAAGAAATGAAATAATGAAAGAATGACGGAATGAAAAGTTGCCCTCAACTCTCAACTGTCAACTCTCAACTGTCAACTTCACAAAGACTTACCACCACACCTGTTCTCCCTTCTCATACGTGAAGATTCTCTGCTCATGCCCCTTGGTCTTGTCACGGAGCACATACAAGCCCCCACTGGGCACGTTCTTGAAGGTGAGCACATTGCTCGTTGCCACCTGCGTGCCCAAGAGTGACCAGTTCCCGTCCTTCCAATAGACGAGTTCGTACTCATCACCTATCTCAACACCGTTGCCATCGTTGCGAGGAATGAACTTGAACTTGCTGATTGTCTGGGGAGCAGGGAGTCTTAAACCCACCCAATGACCGTCGGGACTGACACCGCTGAAGCCTGTAAGGATGTCACCATCGAAGACTTTCTCCTTGCTTGCCCAAGGGTCGCCCTCTGTGCCGATGATGGTGCCCGAGAGTTTCTTTCCGTCAATGCCGTAGAACTCCAGTTCGTTGATGTTGCAATGGGAACCCATCGGTCCGATATAGCGGAGGAAACGGTACTTGCCCTCGTCAGTGACAGGAATCTCATACCAGTTGCCATTGGTCAAGCCCTCAAACTTGTAGAAGGTCTTCGCATCGGAGAAGTCGGGAAGGTTTGCCCCCTGAAAGCGTCCGCCTGACATGCGGGCATTGAAGAAGTCCTCCTTGCCCATGAAGGGATATTTGCGCAACAACTTGAGCGTCGTGCGTTTCTTTTCATTGCGTTGGATGGTCTGGACCGTGCCGTCACCCTTGATAAGGAACGGCTCTCCGAAGGGCACAATCCGCCCATGCTCATAGAACGCAGCCATATAGACGATGTTGCGTCCCATGGAGGTGAAGGTGACTTTCCCGTCACGGATGTTGCCGTAGAAGACGGGCACCCAGTTGCGGTTATCAAACACACAGATATAGGCAATCCGCTTGTCAGCATATTCGGCAGGCACGTCACGGGTCACGTCGGTGGTCTCATAGTATTCGTCGGTCACATCGGTGAACTTGGGCGCATTGAAGAGGTCTGGCACTTCGTCCTCATTTTTGAGGTCTCTGGCATACCGCTCGTTCAGTTGGAAACGGTGACGGAACACCTTGGGCTTCTTGTAACTGTGGTAGTAATGCACCGTGTCGGCAGGGGCGCAACCCATGTAGAAGGGAGTCGCCTTGCCATCGGGCAGGACGACGACGCTCCATGCGTGGGAATTGCTGCGGTTGCCCCAATGAGGCGTGAAATCGACAGCGGCGGGGATGCCGAGGCTCCGGCAGAGATACACGGTGTAGTCCGCCTCGTCACGGCAGTTGCCCGTCTTGCCGCTGAGCAGAGAGGTGGCACGGGGCGGCAGGGGGCTCTCATAGCCTATCCATTCATACTGCCCTGTGATGTCGAACAGTCGCAACGCTTCGGAGAGGGCACTCCCTTTCCGGAAGAGGGTGTTGACGGCGGGGTTCTTTCCCTTCCGCTCAATCTTCCACAATTGGTTGTCCTTGCCCGTATAAGGATTCTGGGCAAGGGTGTCGGCGGCACCACAGGGCTTGGCTTCGAGGAAGAGTCCGCTGTCCTTGTTCATGAGGCGGTAATACCCGTCGCCCGCTGGAAGGAACGCCCACTTCTGGTTGCTGCCATTGAGGGTGTGGTACAGTCCGACGGACGCATTGTGCTTGATACTGCAATACTCTGTTTCAACGCAGAAGTCAGAATCCGGTTCGAACACGGAGATACCCCAGCAGGCATAGCCTTTATAGTCGAGGCGCAGGAGTTGGCTGCTGTCACCTTGAATCTGACGTTTGAGGGCGGCGACACAGGGAAGGGTGTCGGGGTGAAGCCCGATGGTCAGGTAACGTCCCGTATGCTTGTTGCTGATCTGGCAATAGTCATTGGAATAGTCTTCTGCCTGCGTCGGGTCAAAGGATTCGCTTGCCGTCACCTGCAGGTAGTCAAGTCCGATGGTGTCGCCAGCATAGGCGAAGGCAAGGGTGTTGACTCCCTTGCGCAACGTGACGAGGATGGCACTGCGGCTGGTCTGGAAATTCTTGAGCGAGTTGGCAGGATGCAGGGGTGCAGTCGTGACAGGCTTGCCGTTGAGGGTCAGGGCAATGCGTGCCCGACGGGCAGTAGCCGTGTAGCGAAGATAAAGCACCTTGCGGGTTACGGCAGGGACGGTGTAGGTGTAGGTGACCTTCGCGCCCTCATGGTCGAGCATGACCATCTTACCCTCCGATGCGCTTTCTGTTTCGGTAATATCACCTGTAGCATCGGCATCTTCCGCCTCCAATTGCTCCCCCCGCTTGCTCCACACGACAGGCTCGGTCAGGTAGGGATGCTCCTTGGCGATGGCTGCGCGCCAGTCGCTGAGGGGTTCATTGAGGATGCGGTAAGGAAGGACGTAATTGAAGAAAAGGTCTTCATCGTAGTCGTCCTGCCACGAGGAGCGTCGCCACGTGTCACACGCCTCGTCAATGGCGCGAATCAGGTAATCAGCCTTGACGGACTGGATGTCGATGGCGAAACGCTTGTCGGTGAAGCGGATGCTGTCTGTCCGCTCCTTGAAGAATTGATTGCGGTCGGGCAGCGGCTCGTCCGCCATCTGAAGATAAGCACTGTCGTATGCCTCGACTGCATCGCCCTCATAAGTGTAGTGGTAGGGCATGTTCTCAATCAGGAACTTGGCGGCACGATACTTCAAGGGGTCAGGGTCGTCCTTGAAGTGCGCCAAGACCTCCTCCAGTTCTGCACGGTTGTCGCCTGCCTGCTGGAGGGCACGTTCGGGGATACGGTCACAAGACAACAGGCATCCTGTCCAAAGAAGGGCACCTATCATCATGATATGAATTGCGCATTTCTTCATGGCTTTTCTTTTTTAGAGGTCAAAGACTCCGTAATAGGTGTCGCTACCCAAGGTGACAAATATTTGATAATATGCACTTGTGGGGTAGTCTAAGAGCGAGAAGTCAATAGAGGACTCTGACGAAACTGCCACTGTTGCGGAACTCATCAAATAGCCACTTTCAACAGTAAGGATGGAAATTTGGGCATTACCATTATAATTGCTGATTGAAATGGTTAGAGTTTCCGTATCGTATTCACCTGATAAGACAGAATTAGCAGAATTAGGAAGGCTGGACATATTCATAGGGAGGAGAATATTCGTAGGTTGAGGCAATGTTTCATAATAAGGATCGAAAATAATCTTTTTCTTTGTTGTACTTCCTCCAGGATCTCCTTTTCCTCCCAATCTTGTTCCCATCTCCGCCAAAGTGTACATGTCAGCATTGTCATAGCCATCATCCTCCTGGCTGCATCCGCAAAAGATGCCAAATAAGGCAGTGATTACCACCACCATCATTCCATTAATTGTTTTCATAAAATCATGTGTAAGTATCGTTAAACATTTGCCTCCAAGGGCATTATTTGAATTTTGGGGGCAAAGGTAGGGGGAATCAAGGAGGTAAAAAAGAAAAAGGGGTGGAAAAGTTACAATGCCATGTAACATTATCTAAATCACTGAAATAGAATAAATTGAAAAACGAAATGTTACATGAGTGAAAGAAATGGGGGTGGAAAATGTTAATTTTACCACCCCCTATTTTTAAGAAATGTTACCTCAAAAGGCGCTTTGTGCTATAAATTCTCTATCACTTGTTCCAAAGAAATATTGGGGTCAGTTATTTGAAATCCTGTTTTCTTGAGAACGGATTTCCTTTTCTTGACAGCAGACTCACCAATATAAAACACATTAGCAATAATGGCATTCGTCATTTTCAGACGAACAAGCATGCAGAGCCGGACATCTTCTTCTTTAAGCCCCTTGTATTGCTGGCGAAGTTTCTGTACAAAATTGTTATCCGTATCATCTATCAGTTGTTCCATTTCCTTCCAGTCCTCTCCTCTCATGTGAGCCTTCTCACCATCAGCCAAGAGTTTTCTGGAATACGCCAATTTCTCCATAAAATGTTTTTGAAGTACAGCATGGGTCATGGATTTCTGATGGAGCAACTCTTGTTGGTGTTGCATCTCTTTTTCATGTTCTGCAACAAGACGCTGCTTATTCTTCCATACATTATATATAATAAAAGCTGCTATCAGTGACAGGAACAAGATGATGACACACCCAATCCACCAACTCATCTCTTTTTCATGCTGTAACTGTTCTTTCTCCAGTTCCTTCGCAAGATTGGCTTGATAGTATTCGTCTTTCACGCTTTGGGAGTGCAAAAACCTGTCTTCCAAATATTCATAGGCAGAATCCATATAAGCCGACAAGGAATCAAGACCTTGTTGCTGAATAGCAACCTTCGACAAGTCACGATAGATAAAGTACTTGTTCATGGGATCTGCGTCACGGCAAATACTTTCAAGTATCTCTTTGGATTTTTCCAAAGAATCACATGCTTGATAGCATTGAGCCAAAGCAAGACTTGCTGATATCAGCATTGAACTATCTACTTCAGCGATTCCTCTTTGGGCATAATATAGTGCTTTTGCAAACTCACCTTTATAACAATAGGCTTTCGCAATTCCTATACATATTTCATCTTGTGACGTGAAAAGATTGTTTATTTCCACCAACTTGTATGCTCTGAGAAAATAGTTCAAAGCACTATCTAGCTCCGCAAATGTGAAAAACCCCGCTGCAATATGTTCCAATATCAGCACCTCATTGTTGACATCATCATTAATCTTGTGGTAAACTTCCAATGCCTTTAATGATTGTTGAATAGCATATTCATGGTTACCCCAGATAGAGCTTTTGCCAAGCAGAGTGTATGCCAGATAGCAGGTGTGCCAATCCTCACATTTTTCACTGCCTTTGATAGCTTGATTCAACAAATCCTCACATTGCTTGGTGCTGTCGCAGGATTCATAGAAGAGTGCCATATAGTAACAGCTCTGGGCATAGCGGCGTAAAAGCTTCTTGTCAAAAGTCTGACCTGCATGGGAGGCTTCACGGTAATATTCATAACTGTCCCGAATCAGCGAGTCGCTTTCCACTCCCTTGTCCTGCCGGTTGTCCACATAGGTGCGCAGCAAACCGTACCATGCCTTTTGAGCATCGTTCAGTCTTTGGGGCAGCCCTATGCTGTCCAGACATACCTCGGCACTGTCGGGCTGTGACGGCAAGTATGCCTCCGCACGCTCCAGCAGCGCGGAGGCGTCGCGGTGACAACCCGTCAGCAGGACCAGTGCCACAGCCACCAACAAAAAGTATCGCACTTTCATGGTCACAACATCAACTTTTCATTGCATGCCACAAATTTACACAAAAATCTTGATTTGTAAGCCCACCTCCATAAAAAACATCAATTATCGGGACAAATTATCGTCAATTTAAGTTTCGGAAGTCACAAAAAACACGGATTGCACGGATTTTTTGCTGAGAGAAATTTTGACAGATTTTCACAGATTTCCGATTTCTTGTAACTATTCACGTGAGTTCGGGGTTCACCAGTAAAACCCTGTGTGTGGATTTGGATAAATCCCATAAATCTGCTGAATCAGCTTAATCATCCCAAAGGGGTATGTTTTTATATAAACAGGTTCCTGCGGAACGATTGAGCGGATTGAGCGGAGATTTTAATT
>Ga0256405_10002506_pt1 | contig 41926 bp, 26 predicted proteins | sample RumenRJG_02DNA_FD_189096 | JGI IMG/M metagenome (GOLD analysis project Ga0256405, IMG submission 189096) | Bovine rumen microbial communities from Lethbridge, Alberta, Canada - RJG_02 | ecosystem: Host-associated > Mammals > Digestive system > Stomach > Rumen | place: Canada: Alberta... | reverse complement strand
TCCTCAAGGTCATTTAATGTAGCTCTTTTGTAATCCATTTTTCTGCCTCTTTTCTGGTATGGAATGTAATCAGATTTTTATCAGGGTATTTGGAAAAGAGCTCTCGTAGCACCGGCTTATTGTCTGTCTCATAGTTCTTGACCAGCTCCACGAGCTCCGGATCCAGCGTATCTTCCGTCCATGGCATATCCGGACGGTCCTGCCCCACTCTTCCTGCAATACCTTCCATGCAAACATTCTGCCCATAATCCAGGAAAAAGATCGTATCGCAGGCTGCAATTCTTTTTTCATAGGTCCTGCTATAGTCTCCGTCAATTATCCAGCTGTCTTGACCTACAAGGTCGGACAGCCGCTCGTCAAATTCTTCTCTGGAAATATGGGATCTGTCAGCCTTCCACCAAATGTTATCCAAATGGTAAAGTGGAAGACCTGTTTTCTCATGAAGTTTTATAGAAAATGTGCTCTTACCACTTCCGGAGCACCCAAGTACAAGTACTTTTTTCATGTCATCAAATTTCCCTGTTAATGAACTCTCCTGTTTTTTCATTATCTTCAATTCGTCTTATTTCCATAGTTGTTTTATATCTCCTTCAGTAGTCTCAATACTCTGAGATCTCTTTTTATCATGACCTCATCAAAAAAGACGTCGCTAGAATAGACGGCATTGGCCTCAATCGCTGTGTCTAGATCTACGATGCGCAGCACAAACTCCGCATCCTTTTCGTAGTCGTCTAGTTCCTGATTCACAAGGGCATCTTCTACATCGCATAAGTAGTAAAAGTTCTCCTGCTCAAAGATTGTATCCTCTCCCCGATCACTCTTTTGCCTGCGAAGCACACTTCCAAATTCCCTGATGCTCTCAGGGATCACGACCATTCCGACTTCCTCTCTGACTTCGCGGATCAGAGCCTGTCTTTTGTCCTCGTCATCGTGTATTCCTCCTCCAGGAAATTTATAGTACTTCTCCTTTTGGCTATACACCAACGCGATCTTGTCACCCTTTCTGATAATAGCTCTGGCAGAGGGTCTGCGAAATACGTTGCCAGTTTCTTTATAGTCTTTAAGATCAATTTCAAAAAGTCTTTTCATCATGCTCCTCAATATTTCGCTGCCTTGATGACCAGAAAATCCGGCTTATGGAAAAGATCTTTATGCTCCGGAAATTTCTTAAGAAGTTCTTCATCAGGCAGTGGCTCTACCATTTTCTCTATAGTAAACCCAGATTCCACCAGGGTATTCACTATGGTTGAAAACATTCTGTGGTACTTCTTGATGCCATCTACAAACCAGGTACTCTCGTTTTCCGTCTCGATACCATAGTTCTTCATATTGACATGTATTTTTTCACCATTCTCATCTCTAGTCCAGCGCTCGCCTGTGCTGTGGCAGGTATTAAATGGATGCTCCTGAGAAAAAATGAATTTCCCGCCTGGCTCAAGGAGATTGTTTACGCTTTTTACTACGCCTTCAAAGTCCTCAACATAATGAAGCGCCAGAGAGCTGATAACTATATCAAATTTCTCTGTGCTCCTGCCAATATCCTCTATTGGCATAAGGAGATATTCAATCTTCGGATCACTATTCTTAGTCCTTGCAACTTCCAGCATCTTCTCCGAAATATCGATCCCCACAACCCTCTTTGCACCTTTTTTTACAAAAGAAACGCAGTGCTCGCCATATCCGCATCCAAGGTCGAGAACTCTTTTCCCTGTCAGATCCGATAAGAGAGAAAACAGCGTAGGTATTTCAAAAAGGTCATTGGCATTTGATTCCTTTTCCCTTATTTTCTTGTAGCCTTCAAAGAATGTCTCGTTGTCAAATATGTTCTGTTTAGGCATTTAATTCTCCCATTCCTTGATATATTCTGTCAGTGCCGCAAATTCGCGCTTGTATAGGCCGTAAATTGCTATGTCCTTGTCGTGATAATCCTCATATCTTCCGAATATTTCAATCGCATCCTGAAGTGGCACCCATGCATTGGTGTATCCCGCAAGCTTTTCTGCTTCTGTAAGGTGCTGCACTCCTGTGTCCTCTATAAGTTCACAAACAAAGTAGTGATTGAAGTGCCTCCAGACATCAAAAAGTTCTTCGATATCAAGATATCTTGTTATAGCCTTAATCTTGAATCCGGTTTCCTCGAGCATCTCTCGTTCGCAGCACTCAGTATAGCTTTCATGTCCTTCCACTCCGCCGCCCGGGATATTGTACAATCCACTCTTTGGCTCATGGCACAAAAGAATTTTCCCATCTCTTACAAGTATTCCTCTGCAAGCATGGCGAAGTATCTCCACATGCCCACGATAATCATCGTTTATCAGCTGAATCTGTTTTACTGCAGCCTTACTGATCCTCATAAAATAGTGCCCTTCATCTTCCCCTGCTCTGTAGGCACCATTGTTTATCATGACTTTCTGTGAAGCAATGTTGTCCTTGTTTACTCGAAGATAAATCTCATCCTCAGGAACAATTTCTTTTGCAATCTGAACTGTAAGTCTAAGGCCTTCTGTTCCGTAGCCCTTGCCGCGACAATCCTTCAAAATGCTGTAGCCTATGTGTCCTGCCCCTTCCCTGAGAGCATCTGTCAGATGGTGTCTGATCCTGAACTCGCCAACAAGGCGACCTTCATCCCAGAGATAGTAATATGTCTCTGGCACGAACCAGTCCGGCATATTTGTAGGATGCTCATAGGATATTAGCGTTGGAAGCACGCTCTCTATATACTCTTCAAAACTTACTCCGTGATATGGATTAGTAAGCCCATTCTCGTCTTCAGGAAGCGTAGTTGTATACTCCCACTGGGCCTTTGCGTCCTGCACATTTATTTTTCTAAGTTCCATTTTTGGTCTCCCCACTTAAGTATCACAGTGCCTTTTCGTAGCATAAGAAATCCTGGTCATACATGAAACATTCCCCAACCACGTTAAAGCCAAAGGCTGCATAACACTTTATAGCCTTTACATTGTATTTGTTTACAAGAAAATGAGTGCTCTTATATCCTCGCTCTTTTAAGGCTTTCAAGCCGTGCTCCATCATCTGCCTGCCTATTCCCCTGCTCTGCATAGAAGGATCCACAGCAACTCTCGCCAGCTCTCCTCCCGGGAAAAGATCCCTGTTCCAGCAGTCAAGCTTGTCCACATCCTCATCTTCCTCAATTGATATAGTTGCAATAACTTTGCCATTTTCTTTCATCACAAACAAAGCATCTCTGGAAATATCAAAACTTATTGTCTCATCTGATGGATAATCCTCATCCCAGGCACAATACTCCCTGCCCTTCTGCGCCTTGTAAAGCTCAAGGATCTGGCTTCTGTCTTTTTCTGTTGCAAGTTCAATTATGCCCATAATTTAGCCTTTCTATTTGAGTCCCGGAGACTTAATTGTTTAAAAGAAAAGTCTATCCTGCATACGCAAAATAGACTTTTGTTTTTTCATCTTAACACCGACAAAATGCTGTTGCAACGTATTTAAGTGCCAGTTAGTTTCTTTCTGGGAACAAACTCAATCCTAAGCGTGCTATCCATCGCTTCCGCAAGCCGCTTCAAAAGTGCTATACTTGGATTCCTTGTTCCTTTTTCGAGACGACATATATCAGCCTGACTAATCCCGCTTTTTTCAGCCAATTCCATTTGAGTCATCCCAACTCTGATCCGTGCATCTAATATAGCTCTCTTTATATCCATTTCAGGTTGAAGCGCTTCATACTCTTTCTTAAAATCAGGATCTTGCATCAATTCATCAGTTAATTCTTGCAAATCACTCATATATGCCAGCCTCCTTTCCATTATGCTATATATAACATATTAACATTTTTTAGTCAATCAAACATCATCGGCAGATTCTGCACAACAAACTCCTGTCCCTGCTTATCATATTCAATTCTATAATATGATCTCCCGATCATACTGGTTTGCAACGAATGTGTTATGCCGGAAGTTTGACACCCAAAATCGCTGAAACCCAGTAATGGGTTATTTTTTTGCACAAATTTTAAAATCTTGTATACCGTAATGCCGTATTGTGGTATAATAGAACTAGATATTGGGGAGGGTCTTTCGGTGAGATTAAACAAAGTTAAATCAAAAAATGCAGTTTCTTATTACATCATCAGATCGGTCAGGAGGGATGGCAAGAATTCATCAGAAATAGTCAAAAAGCTTGGTACAGAAAAATCAATCCGGGAAACATACGGTGTGGATGACGTTGATGCGTGGGCTAAGGAACAGCTCCGTATAATGAATGAAGAAGAGGCTGCTTCTGACCACAAAGTGCTGATACCACTATCCACAGACAAGGTCGTTGATGCAGATGTACGCCTTGCCTTTAATGCCGGCTACCTTTTCCTGCAGCAGATCTATTATCAGCTGGGCCTGCCATCTATTTGTAAAAAGATAAAGAAAGACAGTTCCTTTGAGTATGATCTTGATAACATACTCTCAAGACTCATCTACGGAAGGATACTCTTCCCCTCATCAAAGCTCTCCTGTTATGAGCAATCGCAGGAGCTTATTGAGGAACCAAAGTTTGAACTTCATCAGGTATACCGTGCCCTTACCACACTTTCTGAGAATTCCGACATGATACAGGCAGAGCTTTACAAACGATCCAAAAAGCTTGTAAAAAGAAATACCGGCGTTCTCTTCTATGACTGTACAAACTACTTCTTTGAAATGGAACACGAAAACGGACTTAAGCAGTATGGCCCAAGTAAAGAACATCGTCCTAACCCCATAGTCCAGATGGGACTGTTCATGGACAAATCAGGGATACCTCTTGCTTTCTGTATCAATCCTGGAAATCAGAATGAACAGTTATCCTTAAAGCCTCTTGAGCGGCAGATAATGCGTGACTTTGAATTATCTAAGTTTATCGTATGTACCGATGCAGGGCTTTCTTCTGACGCAAACAGGAAGTTCAACAACTATGGTGAAAGAAGCTTCATAACTACCCAGTCGATAAAAAAGCTTAAAGCAGATTTAAAGGACTGGTGTCTCGACCCTAAAGGCTGGGAGCTTGAAGGCAGTAAGAAAAAATATGATATATCAGAGCTTGAGGACACTCCGGAAAACAGAAAGAAGATTTTCTATAAGCAGAAACTTATTGAGGGCTATGACGAAGAACGGGACATAACCTTCGACCAGACCATTATTGTTACCTACTCTCTTAAATACAAGGAATACCAGCAGACTGTAAGAAACCGCCAGATAGAAAGAGCCAAAAAGCTTATTGAAAAGCCATCTTCAGCTGATAAGCGCTCACAGAATGATGCAAAGAGATTCATAAAGAAGACTCCATTTACAAACGACGGAGAAATCGCAAGCAGGGCAATGTATGAGCTTGACGAAACAGCCATCGCTGAGGAATCAAGGTACGACGGTTTCTATGCCGTATGCACCAACCTCGATGATGATCCTGCTGACATAGCAAAGATAAACCATGACAGATGGGAAATCGAGGAGTCATTCAGGATAATGAAATCCGAGTTTGAAGCAAGACCTGTATACCTACAGCGAGACGACAGGATTGAAGCTCACTTCCTCACATGCTTTATTGCTCTTATGATCTACAGAATACTGGAAAAGAAACTCGGCGATAAATACACCTGTGAAGAGATAATAAGAACTCTCAGAGAAATGAATATGAGAAAAGTCGGTGAACATGGATATATCCCCAGCTATACAAGAACACAGGTGACAGACTCACTACATGAAAATGCAGGGTTCAGAACTGACTATGAACTGATAACCCCTAAGTCAATGGCAGGGATAATCAGGAGAACAAAAGGGTTATGACTAGTGGTCCGCATGTCGGACACCCTTAGTTCATATCCGCTTGTCAAACAGTCCTCATGAGTCATATATCTGTCAAGGCCGTAGCCGCGTAGCGGTGCTCCGCAGCCTTGACAGATATATGGCTCATGATAAAAAAGTAATCAAGCGGATATGAACCGGGGCCTGGCATAGATGCCCGGCTTCCGTTTAGATTCAGAGGCTTGCCGCAGGCAAGGCTTCCTTTTCAAATAAGTTTACGCAGCATTACGCTTTTCGCGAGATAAAAATAAAGCCGTAATCCTAGATATATACTGGGATTGCGGCTTTTTAGGTGTCAAAGACGGGATTATAACTGATTTGTTCGCATCAATATAACCCTTTTGTGCGAAAATTTAGAAAAATTTTCTAAAAATCCGCCTGGGATAAGGCTTTTTCGTGTAGACTAACCAGCGTATTTGCTTCAGAGAACACATCTCCGAGAATTGTCTTAAATTCGTTAAATTTTTCATCGGCCTGATCAGTTGTGTCAAAACTTTGCTGCAGAAGAGAAGCAGCTTTGCTGTTGGAGGATGACAGAGAACCGATGCTGTCCCTTATTTCAGAGGAAGAGGACATGATCGACTCTATTTCCTGATGGGCGCTGTTGTAGTTAGTAAGGACATCTGACACCTTGTTCTCAAGACCAAGAAGGTTGTAGCCTACCTTGTCCAGCATTTCACTCTGCTTGGAAACCAGGTCAGCTGCACTATCTGAGGCATTTATTATATCCTGAACGCTAACAGAAAAAGCAGCGATGATATCAGAGATCTTGGTGGCGGCAGTGGCATTCTTTTCGCCATATCCCCTTATGTCATTGGCCACAGCTACAAGGCCTGAGCCTTCAGCGCCTGCCTTGGAGGCTTCTATGCTGGCGTGAAGGGCAATGAGCTCAGCTTGCTTTGCCATGCCTCCAAAGGCGTCAACAAGCTTTTTGACACTATCGACCTTGATCATAAGGGCCTTGGCTTTCTGAGCTGCCAGATCGCTTTGCTGCGTCATATCTTTGTAGCTTGTTTTTACATCATTAACCATGCTAAGGCTGTCTTTAACAGCTCTCTGGATGTCTGCAGAAGAGGATTCAAGATCCTGGCTTGCCACAGTTATTGCTGATTCTTTTTCGCTTACAACCTGGATCCTTCGAGTCTGGACATTTATTACGTTGGTATTTGAGTCGATACTTCGGGATGCATCGGTAAGTACAAACTTCTGTGCTTCCATGAGCTTTGAAAGGTCAAAGAGGTTGTCTTTTGATTTGTCGATAAGAGCTGATATGTTTCCTGCTATGTCAGCCATATCACTGCCTGTCTTAAGAGTTTTTTCTGCTCCGGCGCTGACGTAGTAGTTATTCTCGTTTCTGAATTCATTAAGGCTTTTAATGGAAAAGATACATGCTACAAAGGACAGGGCTAGAATGACGACAGCTGGAAACCATGATATATCAAAACTTCCCTTTGTCACAATGTCTTTTACAAGGCTTATAACAAAAGAAATACTCATTACGATAATTTCATATCTGCAAATCTTAAGGTCCAGATAAACGATACTGCAAAGAAGAATAGGAAGGGCAAAGGAAAGACTGATCGGAGCATCAGACATTATTACGAAGATGGCAAAAAAGAAAGTGGCAGATCCCACTATCTGAAGAGATCCTTTACTGCTTGTAGGATGTTTGAAGCCGCCATTTATTGCCATAAGACCTAAAACAAGCGCGCTGATCACTATGATAAGCTTTGGAATTGTAAAGCCGTTAATTATTATATTTGCAAGGGTGATGACCACTCCAAGGGCGATGGTAGTGATCACAATATAAAAACAATTTGTATTGGCCTTCTTTAACTGTTCAACATTCATAAGTTTACCCCAACTATAAATCATAGAATGGCGAAATTTTGTATATATACTCATTTTATCATAGTTGTTGTATTTATTATATATTCATCTGTTTTTATACTTTTTTAAGAACATTAATATGTGCTGTTGTAGTAAAATTAATTTGATTTCAAATAATTTGAACAATTTATTGAATTCACAATCAGTTTTCTTATGAAAAGGGGTAACCAGATGAAAAAATTAAGTCTAAGAGCCAAGATGCTACTGTGTATTCTTCCAGTTATGGCAATAGCTATGGCAGTCCTGACCTATGTTTCAGCTAATCAGATCTCCACAACGATGCAGGAGATGAATACTGAAACAATGAATGAGACTGTTATTGCCAATGCGAACATTGTTGATGGTAAGTTAAAGATCATCAAGACTTCCTGTGTTGACATTGCTCAGATGATCTCCACATCCTATCGTTTTGTTACTATGGATAACTACAAGGGAACCATTAACAAGATCATAGCCAACAATGATTCTGTGCTTGGTTCAGGAATCTGGTTTGAGCCTTATGTTTTTGATCAGAATGAAATGTATGTAGGTCCATACTGGTATAAAGATGGCGGTAATATCGTTGAAACATACGATTACAGCAATGCTGAGTATGACTACTTCAATCAGGAGTACTATCTGAACGCCAAGTCCCTTTCAGAGGGCCAGGCGATGATAACTGATCCTTACTATGACCCTACATCCGGAACAGTTATGGCCAGCTGCTCTGCACCAATCTACGACAATGGAACATATATTGGCTGTGTGACAGTTGATATGTCCCTTGCTGATATTGATAATATGATATCAAGCATCACAGTTGGCAAAACAGGTACTGCTATGCTTCTTGATTCACAGGGCACATACCTGTATTGCAGCGATCCTGAGAAGGTTGCGAATGGCGTACTTATCACAAATGATGATAATCCCAACCTTGCAGCTACGGGACAGGATATCATGACAAGAGATTCAACTTCCCCTCAGATGGGTGCTTTCATGGAAAATGGCAATAACATCCTTCTGACATTTGTTACCATTCCTGATGTTAACTGGAAGCTTGTCATCAGAATGGATATAGCTGAACTTGAAGAACCAGTTCAGGCTGCCAGCATGAAGCTTGCAATTATCTGTATCCTCGCTCTTATTGCTGGTGCAGTGATCATTTATATCTTTGTAATGAGAATTTCAAAGAGTATCAATAATGTTAAGGCCTTTGCAGGATCTCTTGCAAGTGGAGACTTTACAGTAAGTAAGATAGCGTCTAGGAGTGGAGATGAGCTTGGTCAGATGAGCGATTCCCTGAACAATATGTTTGAGAGTAACAGAGATGTTATCAGCAAGATCTCAGATGAGTCAGTTCAGGTATCAGAGACATCCTCAGGTCTTGCGAGCATGGCAAATGAGCTTTCAGGACAGTTCTCGAGTATCCAGTCAAACATGTCCGGTGTAAACGACGCTATGATGTCATCTGGAGCTGCAACTGAAGAAGTTAATGCTTCTGTAGAAGAAGTTAATGCATCTGTTCAGCAGCTTGCCAATGAGACTGAAAAGACAAGTACAGAAGCTGCAGATATCAAGGATAGAGCAAGAGAGATTGAAAAACAGTCCAAGCAGGCTTATGACAATGCTATCAATATAGCTGAGCAGAGAGAAGCAGATCTTGCAGAAGCAAGTGAAAAAGCTAAGGTAGTAGATCAGATCGGAACCCTTGCAGATACCATTGCTGAGATCGCAGATCAGATCAACCTCCTTTCACTTAACGCAAGTATTGAGGCTGCCAGAGCAGGAGATGCTGGTAAGGGCTTTGCAGTAGTTGCGTCTGAGATTAACAAACTTGCAAGCAGCACATCAGAGGCTGTAGAGCAGATCAGAGAAACAATCGATGGCGTACAGGAAGCATTTGGAACTCTTTCTAATTCTTCAGGAGAGCTTCTTGAGTTTATTAAAGAAACAGTTACACCTGATTATGATAACTTCGTAAATGTAGCTAAGCAGTATGGTGATGACGCTGATTCCTTTGGCGGATCCTCAGAGAACATTGCACAGATGGTTGAGAATATCAGATCTGCAATGGAAGAGGTATCCAAGGCCATCCAGAATATTGCTGAATCTACTCAGGATACAGCTGATCTGTCCAGCAAAGTAAATGATTCTGTAATGGCTGCTGCAGATGTTGTAAGTAACGTAAACGACATGTCCACCAAGCAGGAAGCAATAGCAGGAACTCTGGAAGAGATCGTAGGAAAGTTCAAGCTAAACTGATATTTGGGGCTTGTTCAATAAAAGGAAATAATTCAAAGCATAATAAAAGGTTCCATGACCGTCAGATCATGGAACCTTTATTATTTTGTATTAAAGAGTATCGTTTCTCTTAATGTACTGAGGAGTCTCAGCGTCACCTCTTATGTTCTTGGTGTGGATGATATGTGCCCACTTATCAACAATGGCATTCTCAATATGAACGCCTTCCTCAATAACAGCGTAGGCCATAATGATGGAGTTCTTGATGGTAGCTCCCTTTTTGATCACAACGCTACGACCAATGATGGATCCGTCAATTGTTCCCTCGATGGAGCAGCCGTTACTTACAAAAGAATTTGTAACCTTGGCGCTGTCATAATACTGAGTAGGACAGGAGTCGGTGGTCCTTGTATAGATTGGCCAGTCTGCCTTGAACAGATCACTGGCAATGTCGTAGTCAATAAGCTCCATTGAGGAGTGGAAGTAATCCTCAAGGCTTGTAAGTGAAGCGAAATAGCCCTTGTGCTGATAAGCTCTGACATCCATCTGCTTGCACATGATATTGATGATATCAGCAAGAGTGTACATGGATGACATCCAGCTTGCGTCCTTGATCAGCTCAATGAAGATGTCCTTCTTCATGCAGTAAGTATCCATAAGGATGTTCTTGCTGTTGGCTGTTCCAAGGTTTTTGTCGATGGATGAAACGCCCTTTTGCTTGTTAACTGTAATGGTGTGGCAGTTTTTGAAATACTCTCTTGCATTGTCTACCTTGTGATAGAGGAGAGTAATATCAGCGCCTGATGCAATGTGAGCGTCAAGGAGCTGCTTGTAGTCCTGCTTGTAAACCATATAGCTTGGAGCGATGATAACGTAGTCCTGATGCATACGCTGGATGATATCAAGGTTCTCATTATAAGCGTTGATATCGTTGTTGTAGATGGAACGGGCAGCAGAGTTGGTAGAGAATAAAAGCTGAATCTTACCTCTCTTACTGTTGATGTTGTAGTGTCTTCCTGATCCTACGTGCTCAGCGATAGATCTTGGACGTGAACGGACATAAACCTGAATACGGTTGATGCCTGAATTGCTCATGTTTGAAATAGGGAAGTCGATGACACGGAATCTTCCAAGGAATGAGAAAGCGCCGATTGGACGATAGTCGTGAAGTCCCTCAACATGAATGGTGTTGTCTGCGGAGGAGACGATACCGAATGCGCTAGCTGTCATTACTTTGTTCCTCCTTTCACATTTTTAGCAACGAGTTCAATGTTCTCACTGTTTTTTGAACCTATTTTAACCTTCTTGCCGATGCGGACGTTTTCAGCCACAAGAGCTCTTGTGACAATTGCCCCTTCTTCAACAACGGCTCCCGGCATAAGTACCGAGTCAATTACCTTGGCGCCCTTGCAAACAACAGCTCCGGTAAAGAGAACAGAGTTGGTAACAGAGCCTTCAACCCTTACGCCCTGGGTGATATAAGCTCGTTTGATCTTGGCTTCCTTTCCAATGTACTGTGGAAGAGTAGATACGTCCTCAGTATAGATGAGCCATGAAGAGTCGTTAAGGTTAAGGGAGTTTTTGGGATCAAGCAGGTCCATATTGGCCTCCCAAAGGGAATCGATGGTTCCTACATCCTTCCAATAACCCTTGAATTCATATGCAAAAAGACCTCTCTTTTCGCCAAGCATCTTAGGAATAATGTCTTTTCCAAAGTCGTGGTCAGAATTAGGATTCTTCATATCCTCTACAAGGAGCTTGCGAAGTGGCTTCCATGTAAAGATATAGATACCCATTGAAGCTAAGTTGCTTTTTGGCTTTTTGGGCTTTTCTTCAAATTCAACAATACGGCCCTTGCCGTCTGTGTTCATGATTCCAAAGCGGCTTGCTTCCTTCATTGGAACGCCACGGACAGCAATAGTAGCGTCAGCGTTCATCTGTTTGTGGTAGTCAAGCATCTTGGAATAATTCATCTTGTAGATGTGATCTCCGGAAAGAATAAGGATGTACTCCGGATCATAGTTATCGATAAAGTCGATATTCTGAGAGATGGCATCTGCTGTGCCGCGATATACATCGAGACCTTCATCTGCCTTTTCACGAGGTGTGAGTACGTAAACACCACTGTCCTTGGAGTCAAGTCCCCAACGACCATTCTGTGCGACGTAACTGTTTAGAAGTACTGATTCATACTGAGTAAGTACACCGACAACGTCGATGCCACTGTTTGCGCAATTACTAAGTGGGAAGTCGATAATACGATACTTTCCACCAAAATAAACTGCAGGTTTGGCAACCTTGGTAGTCAGGTCTTTAAGCCTGCTTCCACGGCCACCAGCCAGAATCATAGCTAACATTTCATTCTGAGCCATATGGTGTTCCCCCTCTGCTAAATGTTTAAATACCTTAATATCTATGATATAATGTGCAGTGACTTTTATCAAGCACGAAAGGAGCGCAAATTAAGTGCTTTCAGTGATTATTCCTGCTTACAATGAGGAGCAGATGATACCTAAAACGGTTTCTGTTATAGATAGCATTCTATGTGATGCGTGTATAGATCATGAGCTTTTATTTGTCAATGACGGTTCCAAGGACAGCACCTGGGACAAGATAGAAGAGGCTGCATCAGGTAACGAGAGAATTAAGGGCGTTTGTTTTTCAAGAAACTTTGGAAAAGAATCCGCGATCTTCGCAGGCATATCCCAGGCGAAGGGTGATTGCTGCGTTGTTATTGACTGTGACCTTCAGCATCCACCTGAAAAAATCGTAGAGATGTACAGACTCTGGGAACAGGGATATGAGATCGTGGAGGGAGTTAAGACCAGCAGAGGAAGAGAAAGTGGCTTGCACAAGTTCGCAGCAAAGAGCTTTTACGAGATCATGTCCAATTCAGTGGGATTTGATATGTCAAGAGCCTCAGACTTTAAGCTTCTTGACAGGAAGGCCATGAACGTTCTTCTTAACATGAATGAAAAGAATGCCTTCTTCAGAGCACTTTCTTCCTGGATTGGATTTAAGTCCACAGAGGTTGAGTATGACGTAAGAGAAAGAGAAGCTGGAACCTCCAAATGGAGCACCAGATCTCTTATAAAGTATGCGATAACCAATATCACATCCTTTACGTCAGCACCTATGCAGCTGGTTACGATCCTTGGCCTTATCGTACTTCTCGTAGGACTTGCTACAAGCATCGAGGCTATAGTCAGATTCTTCCAGGGCACTGCACAGCCTGGTTTTACCACTGTTATAATCCTTCAGTGCTTTATCGGTTCATTTACAATGCTGGGACTTGGAATAATCGGATTTTACATTTCCAAGATATATGACGAGGTAAAAGGAAGACCTAAGTACATTATAGATAAGACTGTTTAAGATGTTTTGACCTAATTTGTTGTCTTGTTGATATAGTCGGAATTTAATAAAAATATTATTTGTTTAATCAATAATTAGAGGTACAATATATGTAAGTGGGAGTTTGTCTTGGCACGAGTGAAAGGAGAAACATATGCTTGCTACGTTGATACCTCTTTTTGATGATAAAATGACTGTGTGCGCTTATTCTGTATTTGCGCGCAAGGAAAATCTCTTTTTAAACCCTGAGCTCATGGCTGGCGCAAGATTTGATGGTGCTGGAACAGTTCACGAACTTGAAGTTGTCAGCAGCATGGGTGTGTCTACACTTACTGGCGGCAAAGAAGTCTTTGTACCGATCAATCAGTTCTCGCTTTTTGCGGAAATTTCCCTTCAGTGCACAGTACCTGCAAACAAGGTTGTGCTACTTATGGATAACTCAATACAGCCCACAGAAGAGTTTATAAAAAGGGTAAGAGAGCTAAAGGAACAGGGCTATAAGATGGCCATCCGTAAGCTCCCAATAAGCAGTTTTGAACCCTACAAGGAGATAATTGCAAAGTGTGATTATATCCTTCTTGACCATGTAAAAATTGATATTTCAAAGGCTAAGATCTACTTCAAAAAGCAGTATCCACAGATCAAGCTCTGTGCTGTAAACGTTGATACGCAGGAGCAGTACGATGAACTTGTAAAGGATGGCGGTTACGATCTTTATGAAGGACGCTTCTTTAGAATGCCAATAACTACCACTGAGACGGAAGTAAGTCCTTTGAAAGTCAACTACATAGAGCTTTTAAATGTTGTTAATGCTCCAGACTTTGATCTGACAGAAGCAGCAGATGTCATTGGAAAAGACCCTGCTCTTGTAATATCTCTTTTGGAGATCGTTAACAGAATGGCTCTCAATTCAGAGATCACTTCCATCAGACACGCAGCAGCAATGCTTGGACAGAAGGAACTAAAGAGATGGATCAACACTGCTGTTACCAAGGAACTGTGTGCAGACAAGCCAAGTGAACTTATCAGGCTTGTAATGATAAGAGCTAAGTTTGCTGAGAATCTTGCTAATGAATTTGAAATGGCTATGCAGGCTCCGGAGCTGTTTATCATGGGACTTTTCTCTGCTCTTGACCGCATGCTTGAAAAACCTATGGCTGAAGCTCTTTCTATGGTCCAGGTTTCAAAGAATGTCAAAGATGCTCTCCTTGAGAATAAGGGCGATTTTGCTCCTGTCCTTGAGTTCATCAAGTGCTATGAGGATGCTGACTGGACTGAGGTTTCAAGGCTCCTTGTTCTTAGCAAGATGGATATGGATAAGATCTACCAGGCATACCTTGGAGCACTTAGATGGTACAGGGATCTGATCCCGGCTTAAGAGAGAGTTTTTGGCTGGCACCATGAGGGCAATCTATGATTAGTTCTAGAGGCATTGGAAGTGTTATCACCTTCAATCTGGCAGCTGTGATCATAGCCGTGACCTGTCTTTTCTACACCCTGGTCATGCGCAGAAAGCTCAGGCTGAAGAATAAGCTTTTTATTGCAAATATAATAATTGTCATTGTCAATGCTTTGACTGTAATACTGGGGGATCTGGCGATGGGAAGTGGGCTCGCGGACAGTAGCAAGCTCATTTTAGCCAATGCCCTTCAGTTCATTTATTATTTTACACACTATGCCATTGCACCATTCTTTGCGATGTATATAATCCTTGTCTGCAATGTTTCCTACAGATTTCCCAAGCGGGCAAGGGTTATTCTCATTTTGCCTTTTTACATCCTTGAATTCTTTGTTCTCATAAATCCCTTAACTCATCTTGTCTATACCTATGACAGTAATCTGGTCCTTCACAGGCATTTTGGTGTTTATCTGGCCTATATCCAGGCGGCCTTTTACATCCTCTTTGCTATTGTTGCGCTGCTTCTTTACTGGAATACCCTTAACAGGTTAAAAAAGATAGCGCTTCTGTATTTCTTTTTCATAGTTGTAGTTGGAACAGTAATCCAGATGGCATTTATCGATATCAAGTGTGAGCTCATGTGCGAAGCTATAGGCTTTATGGGCATCATGATAGTCCTTGAAAATGACGATGACAGGATCGATACTCCCACTGGAGCTTTTAACAGAAATGCTTTTACCTGTGATATTACCAGCTATTTTAAGTACGGGAGAAACTTTAATGTGATCTGCCTTAGAATCCTTAACGCAGATGTATACCGCAAGATCACAGGATATGAAACCTTTGAAAAAGTACTGGCTGCTGCCGTTAGCTTTGCAGGGAGTCAGGACAGCAAGATCGATGTCTACAGATCTTCGGCGGACAGCCTTATGGTTGTATGTCCTGATATTGAATTTGATGAGGCAAGGCGCATTGCAAGCACAATATTTGTCGAGGTCAACGGAGACTGGGCTGTAGAGGGCAACAGAGTACATCTTAAAACAGCGGTGCTGCTGGCAAAGTGTCCTGAGCAGTTTAGTGCCCTTGACCAGTTATACCTTTTATCTGATTCAGCCTTTGATGCATCAGATGAAAAAGTACTTTGCTGCAATGACCTTAACTTCCTTTTGAGAAGGGGAGAGGTTGAGAACGCTGTAAGGCGAGGAATCAGGGAAAAGAGCTTTAGAGTATACTTTGAGCCTATCTATAAAAAAGAGGATCTTTCAATCTGTGGTGCACAGGCAACCCTTAAATTTGATGATAAGGACCTTGGTGTCATTGAGCCATCAGAGTTTATCCCAATAGCAGAGCAGACAGGTATGATCGAGAACCTTGGCTGGTTTGTCATTGATGAAGCCATGTACTTCCTTGGCGGTATGACTCAGGAACTGGGGCTTGAGTTTATTGAGATCGGACTTTCATCAGTCCAGCTCATTAAGTCTGACTTTGTTCTTAAGACCAGGACTTTACTGGAAGAGCACGGCGTTGTGCCGTCTCAGATTATATTTGATATAACAGAATCTGCAGCAGCAACAGACCAGGACGTTCTTGGAAATGTCATGAAACAGCTTAATGAAGATGGCATAAGATTTTTCATGGATGAGTATGGCACTGGTTTCTTTAACATGCAGTCAGCATCTTCGCTTATTTTTGAAGGTGTCAAGATGGATGCCGGGCTCCTTAAGATGGTTGGCAATCAGGGGCAGAATAAGATCATCCTTGAGAACAGGCTTAAGATGATGAACCAGATGGGCAAGAAGGTTGTCCTTGACCACATCGATTCTCAGGAGCTTATGGACATTACTTCCGGAATAAAGTCAGACTTCTTAAAGGGAAGTTACTTCTCAGAGGCAGTCAGCAAAACTGAGTTTGTTGCAATCCTTCGTGCAACTGAACTTGCCAAGATGGAGGAGAGAAGAGCTAAAGCTGCCAATGATGCCAAGAGTAATTTCCTTGCAAATATGTCCCATGAGATCAGGACTCCTATCAATGCAGTGCTTGGTATGAACGAAGTTATCCTTCGTGAATGTCAGGATGAAAAGATCCTTGAGTACGCCCAGAACATTGAGGGCGCAGGAAGGACTCTGTTGTCACTCATAAACGATATCCTGGACTTCTCCAAGATCGAAGCCGGAAGCATGGAGATCCATGAGGCTGAGTATGACTTTAGTACAGTCTTAAATGATATATTCAACATGGTGCACATCAAGGCAGAGCAAAAGGTCATAGACCTTGTTTTTGATGTTGATGAGAACATACCAAATTCCATGATGGGCGATGAGATGAGACTTCGCCAGATCATGGTTAATGTCCTTAATAACGCCATCAAGTACACCTCCCAGGGAAGTGTAACCTTAAGAATAAAAGGTGAGCGCAGCTTTAACGACAGGATCATTCTGCACATTGATGTAATAGATACAGGTATTGGAATAAAGCCAGAGGACATGCATTCGCTGTTTGATAAATTCAAGCGCCTTGATATCGACAAGAACAAGACTGTTGAAGGAAGCGGACTTGGTCTTGCCATCACATCGTCACTTCTTGAACTTATGGGCGGAACCATCGATGTTGAAAGTGAGTATGGCAGGGGATCAACCTTCAAGATGTCACTTCCTCAAAAGATTGTTAAGGATGTTCCGATCGGAGACTTTAAGACAAGGCTTCAGTCTTCACTAAAAGAGAGAAAGACTTACAAGGAGAAGTTTACAGCTCCAGACGCCCGGGTTCTTGTAGTTGACGACACACCAATGAATCACGTGGTAATAAGGGAGCTATTAAAGCATACACTCCTTCAGATAGAATCTGCCAGAAGCGGACATGAGTGTCTGGAAAAGCAGCACAGTAAAAAGTATGACCTGATCCTTTTGGACTACCGTATGCCAGGTATGGACGGTATTGAAACCCTTCAGACCATGAAGAAGGATGACACCTCAGCAAATGTTGATACACCTGTTATCGTCCTTACTGCCAACGCAATATCCGGAGCAAGAGAGAACTTTATCAGGGAAGGCTTTGACGATTACTTAAGTAAGCCTATTGAGAGCGATAAGCTTGAGGAAACTCTCATTAAATATCTTCCAAAGAATAAGGTCCTGATCAGTGAATCTTCTGATGCCACGCCGGAAAATGAAAAAGAAAGCATGGCCAAGGAAGAGATTCCTGACTACCTTAATGACCTTGAGAAGGTTGACGCAAAAGAAGGACTTAAAAACTGCGGAAGCGTGGACAGCTATTTAAGCATCCTGAAGGTCTACTACGAATCAGCAGAGATGACAAGAGACAATATAGAATCTGCCTATGCTGACAAGAATATAAAAGATTACACAAGCTATGTTCACTCTTTAAAGAGCACCTCAAGGACCATCGGAGCGACGGAGCTGTCGAAGCTTTCAGAGATGCTTGAAAAGGCAGGTAATGATCACGACGCGGATACAATAGAAGAGTATCACAACGAGCTTCTAAACCTCTATTCCATAGTGATCTATTCACTGTCTAAGCTTCCTGGCTTTGATGATGGACCATCAGAGGATGGAGATGAGACAAAAGAGCTGATAAGCAAAGCCCAGATGATCGATGCATATCAGACCATCATTGAGGTGAGCAAGTCTCTTGACTATGACACTCTTACCTTTATCCTGGATTCCATTAAACAGTACAGGTTAAAGCCACACGATAAGGACCTGGTAAAGAGGATCGGGGATATGGCTTACAAATTGCAGTGGGAAGAGATTAGTGAGCTGGCATCTACAGGATTAAAAGAGCTACAGGAGTAAGATATGTTTAATAAAAAGATTGTGCTTGTAAGAAATGAAGAGACCTTTCTTGTGAACGCCATTAAAAATGCAATGATCGCTGCCAAGTATAACGTGGTGGAATCAACCTATTCCATTGCAGATCTGTCCAGTAAAAAAAGCGGGGCCAGCCTGATCCTTCTTTATACTGATTCAGAGTTTGAAGAACACAGGGACGCAATGGTCTACTTTAAGGACCTATGCGTTGAGGAAAGGATGATCATGATGGTCATTGGAGATAAATTTGCCTTTGACCTTGTGCATCAGTATATACCAAAAGAGGATATAGCCTTTGAGGTTACAAGGCCCCTTGAAATGGGAGATCTTATGAGCAAGATCGCCATAGCTACTGACGATGAATTTGAGATGCAAAGAAGAAAATGCATCCTCATAGTTGATGATGATCTTACTTTCCTTCAGATGATCAGGGAATGGCTTAAAGATACCTACAGAGTTGGAATGGCTAATTCCGGAACTCAGGCTGTGGCATGGCTTGCCACCAACAAGGCGGATCTTATCCTTCTTGACTATGACATGCCGGTTCTTGACGGACCAAAGGTAATGGAAATGCTAAAGAGTGAATCCTTTTCAAACTCTACTCCAGTTATGTTCTTAACTGGTAAAAACGACAGGGAGAGCGTTACCAACGTCATCTCATTAAAACCTGTTGACTATCTCCTTAAGTCTATTTCAAAAGACAAGCTTCTTGCGACGCTTGATACATTCTTTAGATCGAGGAAGAATATCAAATGAACTACGCTGTGATAGGTGGATTGTCATTTAGAATAGCGGCAGCACTTATTTGTGTTACCTGTATTTTTTATACGGCTGTGATGCGCAGATCAAGCAAAAAACGTCTTCGCAGCCACCTTTTCCTTGCAATGCTTTTGATAATCTTTATCAACTGCATGACGGGACTGATATCCACCTTTGTGGCACCATCAGGCCTTCCATATACGCTGCGCCTTGTTGTGACCTATTTATGTAACTTTTTATATTATCTTACTCACCTTGCACTTATTCCTATATTCTGCATATACATCATTGTTGTGTGTGAGGTATTCCACAAGTTAAGCAAAAGAAATATCGTGATCTTTTTGGCTCCCTTTCTTATCCTGGAGCTTGTGGTCTTAACAAATCCCATCACCCATTTTTATTTCTACTATGACGAAAACCTGTTTTACGGAAGAGGTACAGGCATTTATATTGCCTACATAGTGTGTATTGCCTATGTTCTTTTTTGTGTGTATCTGATAAAGCGATTCTGGAACACCATGAACAACCTTCAGAAGGTTGCCATGTTCTATTTCATGTTCCTTGCTACAAGCGCTACCATAATACAGATGCTGTTCCCGGCTGTGGTGTGCGAGCTTATGGGTGAAGCTCTTGGCCTTATGGGACTTATGATCATGATAGAAAGAGATGACTATAGACTTGACTACAGGACCAATGCCTATAATAAGTCAGCTCTTTTGCACGATATGAACGTGTACTTTGGGGTGAAAAGAGATTTCTATGTGATCTGTGTAAGAGTAATAAATGACAATCTGTATAGGAGAATCGTGGGACATGAAGGGTACGACAGCCTCATGGCTGAGATCTCAGATTTCCTTGAAAAGCTTGATGACAGATATGACTGCTACAGATCAAGTGGTGGAAACTTCTTTCTTGTTTGCCCGGAAGCTACCAAAGAGGACGTCGATGCGATATTATTAAATATCGAGGACAGATTTAAAAAGAGCTTTTCAGCTGGTGGCGGTATCACCAATGTTAAGATAAAGGTTTTGTGCGCCAAGTGTCCGGATGAGCTTAGCGATTCCAGTGACATCATCCTGCTGGCGGAAGCTGAAATTGAAAATATCGACAAGATGGTGCTCAGGGGCAATGATCTTGACTTCATTCTGAGGAAGATCAGTATTGAGAAAGCTATCACCAAGGGCATGGCAGAGAGCAGTTTTAAGGTCATGTATCAGCCGGTGTACGACAAGAATACTCACAAGATTGCATCAGCAGAGGCTTTCCTGACATTAAAAGAGTTTGAATCTTTAAAGGCAAGTTTTCCAGAATTTATGTCTGTGGCTGAAAACACAGGCTTTGTAACTGAGCTGGAATTTCGTATGATAGATTCAGTGTGCAAGTTTATCAGTGAAGGACTTGCCCACACAGTTACAACGAGATTTTCCATTGTCATTCACATTATGTCTGTTCAGGTCCTTACCCATGAGCTTGTAAAGAGGGTAAAAGAGAGTATAGAAAAATATAATGTGGATCCAAAGTTTTTGGTGTTTGATGTGGGCGATACTATAGCCATGCAGGCAGAGGATGAACTTGAGTATGTCATTGATGAGTTTAGTAAACTTGGGCTTCCCTTTGTGCTTGCTACTGATGACGCGGGACTACTTGGCCTTGACAGCCGCATGGTTGCCAAATTTGACGGCGTTTCCATCAATGTAAAAAAACACTATGAATCCATACATCATGGCCAGGAAGACATCATCTTAAAGAACAGGACCACAATGATCGGTCAGCTTGGCATGATAATGATCCTCTCTGGAATAGATTCGGAAGACCTCTATAAAAAAGCAAGCAAGGTCAATGGAAATTTTATTGTTGGTACCTATCTTGGAGGGCTCTGCTCAAAGAATGAGCTCCAGAATAAATTCTGGCACGAAGATACATTTAACAGGGAATGGTAATTACTAGTTTATGAAATACGTATATGAAACACATCTGCACACCGTAGAAGCAAGTGCATGCGCAAGGACTAAAGGGGAAGACTACATTGATTACATGAAGGGTCTGGGATATTCAGGGATCATTGTTACAGACCACTTTTTTACAGGGAACAGTAGTGTTCCCAAAGACCTTTCCTGGGAGGAGAGGGTAAATATCTACTGCAGCGGCTATGAGCATGCGCTGGAAAAAGCAGGAACAGATTTCACAGTACTCTTTGGGATAGAGTATAACTTTTATGGTGATGAGTTTCTTATATATGGAGTAGATAAGAAATGGCTGTTAGATAATCCTGATCTGGAGGATAGGAGCGACAGGTACAGGATCTATGACAAGGTACATGAGGTTGGAGGAATAATGATCCAGGCGCATCCCTACAGGGAGAGAGGGTACCTGTCTGAGATCAACATCACTCCGGGAGTAAGTGACGGCGTGGAAGTTTATAATGCTGCCAATCCGGACGAACAGAACGCAAGAGCCTATATGTATGCAAAAAGCCGGGGATTTAAGATGACCGGAGGATCTGATATTCACTATTTTGGCCAGCCTGATATGGGTGGCACAGTCTTTGATCATCCTATAAGTTCTATAGGGGAGTTTGTATCAGCATTTCAAAACGGGGAGGGAGTGCCCGTTTATAAAAAGAATATAACAAATCCAGACATGGACTTTGCAGCCGTAGATGGTAATAATATCCTTACGGAAACCGATAAGAGCCCAAATTTGGAGGTTTTCTGGCACTGAATGAAACTAATTGTTAGGAGGAAACATATGGAAAAGTGGGCAAGACTTAAGTACCAGCCGGGCATTGAACTGTATGAAGATGGACAGCGCGTAACTGGAAGTAAGAAGCATATTGAAATTGCAAAAAAAGCAGCTGACGAATCAATAGTTCTTTTAAAAAATGAGGGAGTACTGCCTCTTTCAAAGGACTGCAAGCTGGCCTTATTTGGTAAGGCCAGCTACGAGTACGTTAAAGGCGGCGGAGGATCAGGAGATGTACATTGCAGGTATATCCATTCTCTCTATGATGGCCTCAAGATAAGAGGAACAGAAGTATTTGAACCTCTTATTGATCTTTATAAGGACGAACTTAAAAAGCAGTATGATGAGGGAATCGTTCCTGGCATGACAGAAGAAGTTTCTGTGCCAGAAGCTCTTTTTGACCAGGCAGTTGAGTTTACGGATACTGCACTTGTTGTGATAAACAGATTTTCAGGAGAGAGCTGGGATCGCAGCAACATTTCCTGTGATAACGAATTTAATCCTTGGCCCAAGGGCCTTTCCATGACTGAGGTTTCAGGAAGAGTTTTCCCTAAAGGGGATTTTTATATCACTGAAAAAGAAAAGGCGATGATAGAAGGTGTTAAGAAGAGATTTAAAAACGTCATCGCAGTTTTAAATATTGGAGGCGTTATTGACTGCAGGTGGATTGCAGAGGATGACGCTATAAATGCCACTATCTACATGGGTCAGGGCGGAATGGAAGGAGGTCTTTCCTGCGCAGATGTCCTTCTTGGAAACGTGTGCCCGTCAGGAAGACTTACTGATACCTTCGCTGGTGAACTTTCAGATTATCCTTCCACAGAAGGCTTCCATGACAGCTTTGACTATGTTGACTACAACGAAGATATCTACGTTGGCTACAGATATTTTGAGACTGTAGAGGGCGCTTCTTCAAAGGTTGTGTATCCCTTTGGCTATGGCCTTTCCTACACATCCTTTGAGACTGAAGTTGTGTCATATGGACCTATGTCAGATGGCTTTACCTTTACTGTTAAGGTTACCAATACGGGCAGTGTTCCAGGAAAAGAGGTAGTTCAGCTTTATTTTGGAGCGCCACAGGGACTACTGGGAAAGCCCAAAAAAGTTCTTGCGGATTTTGAAAAGACAAAAGAGCTTATGCCAGGTGAGTCAGTGCTTTTGCCTCTTTCAGTAACTTTTTATCAGATGTCATCCTTTGACGATCTTGGCAAAGTAAAGGAAGCGTCCTACGTTCTTGAAAAGGGCGTATACGAGTTTTACATAGGATCAGATGTAAGAAGTGCAGAAAAGATAGAGTTTTCCTATGGCCTTGAAAGCGATGTGGTGCTAAAAGAGCTTACTCATAAGCTTAAGCCTGTATCACTTAAAAAGAGAATGTTAGCTGACGGAAGCTACGAAGAGCTTCCGACAGGTCCTGATAAAGATCTTAACGAATGCATATTTGAAAAGATGGAGCCAGGAACAGAAGAAGCATTGACTCCAAGGATAAGAGAGGTGGAAAGCCACTATCTTACACAGCCTTACAAGGAAGACGCCATTACTTTTGAAGATGTGGCAAATGGAAAAGCTACTTTGGATGAGTTTGTTTCAAATCTTCCAACACAGAGACTTATCGATATCCTTGGCGGTCAGCCAAACACTGGAGTTGGCAATGTTTTTGGCTTTGGAAATCTTCCTGAATATGGTGTTCCAAACGCTCAGACTGCAGACGGCCCTGCAGGAGTAAGGATAAATCCTGAGACTGGAGTACTTACAACAGCTTTCCCATGTGCTACATCCATTGCCTGCACCTGGAACAAGGAGCTGGCTGAGGAGATTGGATTTGCAGGCGGCGAAGAGCTCAAGGAAAACAACCTCTGCGTATGGCTTACACCTGCCATTAATATCCACAGAAATCCTATGTGTGGAAGAAACTTTGAGTACTATTCAGAGGATCCTTACCTCACAGGCCGTATGGCAGCAGCCATGGTCCGTGGTATCCAGAAGAATAAAGTTGGTGCCAGCGTCAAGCACTTTGCCTGCAACAACAAGGAGACCAACAGAAAGAACAGCGACTCAAGAGTATCAGAAAGAGCTCTTCGTGAGATATACCTTAAGGCCTTTGAGATTGTTGTAAGAGAGTCAGATCCTTATACTATCATGTCCTCCTACAACGCAGTTAACGGTGAGAGGACTTCAGAATCAAGGGATCTTCTTACAGGAATCCTTCGAGATGAGTGGGGATTTAAGGGCTTTGTTACTTCTGACTGGTGGAACAGGTCAGAGCAGTACAAGGAGATAAACGCAGGTAATGACCTTAAGATGGGCTGCGGCTTTACAGACAGAGTACTTAAGGCACTAAAGATGGGTGCTATAGACAGAGAGACTATTGAAACAAGCGCAAAGAGAATCCTTGATGTGATTCTGAGATTTGATTAAAACCTGGGAGAATATAATGATAAGACACAATACTAAAACTTTTGATTCTATAAAGGATTATTCAAGGAAGGGCACCTTTTCAAGCTTTCTTCCGGGAATTGCAGGCATAAAGGGAATTCCCATCTGGTGCTACTACGTAAACAGAGGCCAGGCGGTAGCCAGCTTTGGCGTAGCTGACAAGGACCACGGCATTATGGAGTTTTCTCCTGCCCACAATTCTTATCAGATGGTAAAAAGAACAGGATTTCGGACCTTTATCAAGGCAGACGAGAGCTTTTTTGAATCCTTCTACACAGACAACGCTTCTGAAGAGATGACCATCTATATGAATGGCTTTTCAATAAGCGACAGCAGCAGGGAAGCAGGCATCACCACACACGTAGATTACACAACACTTCCAGGAGAAGAGATCGGAGCTCTTCTTCGCGTTGTGACCATTAAAAATAGTTCAGACAAGAAAAAGACCTTTGAGGTTCTTGACGGAATGCCAGCCCTTGTACCATACGGAGTTGAGCAGTTCGGACTTAAGATGATGACTCAGACCACCAAGGCCTGGATGCAAGTTGAGGATGTTGATAAAAAGGTTCCTTACTACAGGGTTCGCGTGAGCATGGAAGATTCAGCTGTTATTCAGAAAGTTGATGGAGGAAACTTTGGCTTTGCGGTTTCAGAAGGCACCAAGAAGCTTTCAGTAATCGCAGATCCAAGGCTGGTGTTCTCCTATGATCTTTCTTTTAACAGACCAGAGGGATTTATAGCATCTTCAATTGATGAGCTTTTAAAGACTGAGCAGAATCTTTCAAATGAGTTCCCGTGCTGCTTTTTTGCTATCAAAAAAGAACTGGCACCTTCTGAGGAGCTTACTATCTATGAGATCATAGGACAGGTTCGAAATAAGGAAGTGCTAGAAAAGTTCCTTAAAAAGAATATTGATGGAGCATACTTTAAAAAGAAATTTGAAGAGGCAGATGCTCTTACAGATAAGCTTACAGACGTGGTTGCAACAGATACAGATAGCAGCGTATTTGACGCCTATACAAGAGTTAATTACATGGACAACGTCCTAAGGGGAGGAAGCCCAATTGACCTTGCCGGGCACATTTTCTATGTGTACTCGAGAAAGCACGGAGATCTGGAAAGAGACTACAACTACTTCTCCATGTCTCCTGAATACTATTCGCAGGGAAATGGTAACTTCAGAGATGTAAACCAGAACAGGAGGTGCGACACCTTCTTTAGCGCAAGCAGTAAGGTTGGACTTAGGAACATAGAGCAGTTTTATTCTCTTATCCAGCTTGATGGTTACAACCCCTTAAAGATAGAGCAGCTTCGCTATACAGTTTCAGACAGCTCCCTCAAAGGGATAGATCTTAAGCAGCCCTTTACACCGGGTGAACTTTATGCAGCCCTTACAGATAACGGATGTGAAAGCTCTTTTGAAGATATTATGAAAAGCGCTTTGGAGACTGGAGGCGCTGAGTTTGGGGAAGGCTACTGGAGTGACCACTGGTCCTACAACCTTGATCTTATTGAGGACTATCTTGAAGTATTTCCTGACAAGGAAAAAGAGCTTTTGTTAGGCACTGATGTAAAGGCTTTTGACTGTAAAAAGAAGGTTCTTCATAGAGATGAAAGATATGTAAAGACGGAAAACGGAATCAGGCAGTATAACTTCATTGCTGATAGAGATACTGAAAAAGAAGGCTCTTTTGCTAAGTTCAAAAACGGAAAAACAGTTGAAATGTCTATGCTGGCCAAGATGCTTCTTTTGTCAGCTGTTAAGTTTAGTAGTCTCGATGTGTGCGGAATGGGAATTGAGATGGATGGCGGAAAGCCTGGATGGTATGACGCACTTAATGGAATGCCAGCGCTTCTTGGCTCATCAATGAATGACACCTATGAGCTTCTTAGGATGATAGAGTATGTTATTGGTAAAGTCGAGGAGTATGGCGAAAGTATCGAGGTCCCTACGGAAGCAGTAGACTTTATCGATACTCTTTATAAGATCGAGAGCTCTTTTGACCTTGAAAATACCAGTAGTGAAAATGACTTCGCAAACTGGAATGAGAGAAACAAGGCAAGGGAGGACTACAGAGATAAGGTTTATGAAAACCTTGAGGGCAGCTATAAAACTGTATCCGCAGACTATGCAAAAAAGGTTCTTGAATGCTTCGCAAAGAGGATAAACAGGGGAGTTGACAGAGCAGTAGAGATAGGTCAGGGAATAAGCCCATCATACTTTACCTACGATGTAGATAGCTTTACAGAAAAGAATGGCAAGATAATTCCTCTTTCAATGAATCTTTCAAAGGTCCCTGATTTCCTTGAAGGACCAGTTAGATTCCTTAAACTGGATAGAAGCCTTGAGGATAAGAAGGCTCTTTATAAAAAGGTCAGAGAAAGCGATCTGTTCGATAAGGACCTTAACATGTACAAGGTTAACGCATCCCTCCTTGATGCAAGCTTTGAGCTTGGAAGGTGCAGAGCCTTCACTCCCGGATGGCTTGAGAATGAGTCCATCTGGATGCACATGGAGTACAAGTACCTGCTTGAACTTTTAAGAAGTGGACTCTATCCCGAGTTCTTTGAGGACTTTGGAAAGATGGCAGTACCATTCCTTGACAAGGATGTCTATGGAAGAAGTACCCTTGAGAACTCATCTTTTATCGCCAGCAGCAAAAACCCTGATAAGAGCATAAGAGGCAAGGGCTTTGTTGCAAGGCTCTCTGGCTCAACAATTGAGTTTATCAGTATGTGGAAACTCATGTTCTTTGGAAAGAGAGTTTTCAGGCTTTCTGGTGGAGAGTTGTCATTTGGTGTAGAACCAGCTATTCCGTCTTATCTTTTAAAAGAATCTGGCGGAAAGTACATGGTTTCATCAACACTTCTTGGAAAGACAAAAGTAATCTACGAGATGAGCGATAAGAGGGATTATTATCCTGGTAACTATGAAGTTACAGAATATACCCTAAGGTTTGCTGATGGAAAAGAGGTAACAGAACAAGGAGCTGTACTTGGCAAGGACATGGCTCTTTCCATCAGGGAAGGTAAGCTTAGTGAGATCAAGGCTGTGCTTAAAAGCATCAGCTAAAAGGAGATGAACATAGTGAATCAGAAGCATCTGCCAAGAGTAAGAATGTTTAGCGTAAGATTTATGGTTGCCAGTGTGCTATGTATAGCGCTAAATGCGACGCTGTGCTATTTCACAACCACAAGTGGTCTGCCATTTTACTTTGACACCATAGGTACTATACTTATGGCTTTTGTCATGGGACCACTTCCGGCAATCGTAGTGGCTGTTACCACCAGTCTTATCTGTAGCTTTTATTCTGCAGATGCGATTTACTTTGCACTTCTTGGCGTATTTGTCGCTATAAGGTCAGCATCCTATATCCAGAATGAAAAGAGTAGGCCCATCCATCTCATATGCCTTATTGGAGATCTTGCGCTTATTTCAGGCGTTGTGGGAACCATATTCCAGTGGCTCTTACTTGGTGAGCCAATGCTTTCATATGTAAGTGAAAATGCAAGGCTTTTATCCGGAGATAATGAAAAGCTCTTTTTTCTTAGCTCCATGCTGATCGTTATGGCTCTTAACATAGTGGATAAGGGCGTCTCTGTGATCGTTGCGCTTGCCATTTATATGATCATGCCAGAGATGGTAAGAAAGCACCTGTGGAATAGCAAATGGAGACAAAAGCCTCTTACCAAGGAGGACATAAAGGCCATCAGGTCAAATGCCAAGAAACGCGGAAGTTCTCTGCGAGTTAGGGTTATGCTGCTTCTTGTTTCTTTAGTTGTTGTACTTACGCTTCTTCTTGGAATCGTTAGTGCCAGGATCAACTATCAGTCCATTAAATCTGATGGTAAGGAAATGGTTGCTGATGTTGCCAAATATGCGTCTTCATTTTTTAACACTAATGACTTTGATAAATTCTTAGAAGATGGCAGCAAGATTTCCGAATACAGTAACATCAAGTACATGCAGTACAACACACAGCTGCTTTCGTTTAAACAGATATTTTCCAAGGTGGAATATCTGTATGTTTATCAGATAAGAGAAGATGGGTGTTATACAGTATTTGATACTGATAAAGAGATACAAAAAACGGGCTACGTTGGCGAGAGGGTTGACTTTGATGAAACGTATCTTCCTCTGGTACCTGACCTTCTTATAGGGAAAAAGATACCTGTACAGGAAGTGAACAGCAGATATGGAACCTTTATAACTGCTTATGAGCCAATTACTGATCCTGACGGAAATCCTACGAATTACTACGTTGGAGCAGATATTGCCATTGAAAATTATGACCGGTATATAAGGAGATATATTTTAAGGCTGGGACTTGCTTTCTCAGGATTCTTTGCAACGATCCTGGCATATGGTCTTTACACAAGTGCATATCATCTCGTGTATCCTATGAGCTGCCTTGAGAGAAGTATTGATGACATTATCACCAACATGGATGATCAGGACAAACTCGATGACAGTGTAAGAAATCTTGAAAGCCTTGATATCAGAACAGGTGATGAGGTGGAGAACCTATACAGAGCTTCCTGTGAAATGGCCAATCAGTCAGCTGAGCAGATAAGGAGCATAAGGCTTCTTGCAAGGAGCAATGAAAAGATGCAGACAGGTCTTATCATGACCATGGCTGATATCTTTGAAAACCAGGAGATAGATTCAAGGGCGCATATCCAAAAGACAGCAGAGTATGTAAGGATAATACTTGAAGGACTTAGAAAAAAAGGGTATTACACAGAAAAACTAACGGACAAATTTATTAATGATGTAGAGATATCTGCGCCGCTTTATGACATAGGTAAGGTTAAAATACCTTCTTCAATTCTTAATAAGCCAGGAGAGCTTACTGATGAAGAAGAAAAGATCATGGAAACCCATACTACGGAAGGCAAAAAGATCCTTGAAAACGCCATCTCAACAGTTGAAGGTGAGAACTATCTGAAGGAAGCCAGAAACATGGCGGCCTATCACCATGAAAACTGGGATGGAACAGGATATCCACTTGGACTTCACGGAGAGGTAATACCTCTTTCAGCCCGTATCATGGCTATAGCAGATATATTTGATGAACTTACTTCGGCCAGGGTTTACAGAAATGCTGAAACAGCTGCCGAAGCTCTGGAAGAACTAAAAAAAGGTGCAGGCACCAGATTTGATCCAAAATGCGTAGAGGTCTTCGAAGACTCTTTTGCAGAGGTCAAGAGTGTTCTCAGAAAATATCCGGGCAGTTAAGAGAAGTAATAGTCTTTTTGCGGAGGGGGCAGAATATGTCTGACGTAAGCAGGATAAAAGGATATATTTTTGCAGCGGCTGTGGGCGCTATTTTCACATTAAGGTCCATAACGGCTTTTGCAAGTGAAGATACAGATACCACCATAGGAGGCGGTTTTGCAGCAACAGGTCAGATAGAAGATTTGGGCTATATGGCTGTTCTTTATGATGCGGATAATGGTCTTCCAACCTCTGAGGCAAACTGCGTCCTTGGTGCTTCAGATGGCTATTTGTGGATAGGGGGATACTCTGGCATTTTTAAATATGACGGTGTAACGTTCCAGAGAATGTCCTCTCTTGACGGACTTACTAATGGCAGGAGTATTTTTGAGGACAGCAAGGGAAGAATATGGGTGGGAACCAATGACAATGGAGTTGTGGTCATAGATGGTGAAAACTACATCCATTATTCAAAAGAAGATGGTCTTTCTTCTTCCTCCATAAGAAGCTTTATCGAGGACAACCGCGGCAATATCTACATAGGCTCCACAGCAGGTGTATCCTACGTTGACAGTGATATGAACCTGCATCTTGTGGATGACGAAAGGATAAACAACGAGAGGATACTTAGGCTTGTCTCTGATGTGGCAGGCAACATCTACGGTCAGACCAAGTCAGGCGATGTGTTCAGGCTCTCCTATGGAAAGGTCACTAATTTCTACACCAGCAGGGATCTTGGAATTGAGCAGATAACAACTATTCTTGCAGATCCTGATAGACCCGGAAAGCTATATTTGGGCACAGCTACAGGATACATTTACTATGGCTCTTTTGGAGATACAGCTGAAAAGCTCAAATGGATATATGCCAGCAAAGCCAAGAACATCCACTGGATGAGCTATGACTGCGACCGCATTTGGATATCTTCAGAAAACATCATAGGGTATCTGGATGATACCGGAAGGTTTAAGATCATTGAAAACCTGCCAATGAAAGATTCAATAGAAATGATGACTTCCGATTATCAGGGCAACATGTGGTTTGCTTCTTCAAGACAGGGGATCATGAAGATCGTTGCAAACCGTTTTCAGGATTTTTCCGGAAAAGCAAGCCTTCCAGTGGAAACTGTGAATGCCACCTGTATGCATAATGGGGATCTTTATGCTGGAACAGATAATGGTATCTGGATAATTGGTGATGGACATAACGCTGTTTTTAACAAGCTGACAGCCTATATTGGCAATGACAGGGTCAGGGACATTTTAGAAGATGATGAGGGAAATCTCTGGTTTGGAGTTTTTCAGGGAGAGCATGCCCTTGTAAAGTACGAACCTGATGGCACAATAACTAATTTTTCAACAAGCAATGGGCTGCCAGGCAACGATATAAGATGCATTACCAAGACAGCCGATGGCAGGATACTTGTGGGAACTAACGACGGCGTGGCTGTTTTAAAGGACGGCGAAGTGGTTTCAAGCTTTGGCTCCGAAGAGGGACTTAAAAATACTGTGATCCTTACGGTGTGTGAAGGCCCTTCAGAATGCATTTATGCCGGTACTGATGGAGATGGTCTTTATGTAATAGAGAAAAATGGCATCACCAGAATGGATAACAGCTTTACCAGTGATGTTATCATGAGGGTTAAGTGGGACAAGTTAAGAGAAGTTTACTGGGTCATCACCTCCAATTCCATTGAGTACATGAAGGAGGGAGTGGTAACCAACATCACAACTTTTCCCTACAACAACTTGTATGATATTTTCTTCGACGAGGGCGACTACTGCTGGATAACGTCATCTCAGGGTATATACAGAGCAAAAGGTGAAGAACTTCTAAGTGACAATGTATCTGACTACAGGCTTTATAACAAGGGCAATGGACTTACCAGTGTACCTGTTGCCAATGGAAGATGCTTCTACGACGGAGGCGATGATCTTTATATAGCAGGTGGCACAGGAGTTTCACTTCTTAACGTTGCAAGCTGCAGAGACGAGACAGCTTCTGCCAAGGCTGTAGTTAAGGAGATACTTCTTGACGGTGAAGAGATTCTTCCTGATGAAAACGGAGGTTACACCATCCCTGCTGGAAATGGACGTATCAGGATATCCACAGCAATACTTGACTACACCATGACCAATCCTACTGTCCATGTGTATCTGGAGGGGAGTAAAGATGAGGGCGTAACGGCCCCGCAAAACAAGCTCCCCTACATTGAGTATACTGGGCTTAATTATGGCAACTATGTTCTTCATGTTCAGACATTAAACAGCGGCAATGGCAACGTGCTGTCTGACACCACATTTAACATCAAAAAGGAACCACATTTTTATGAGCTTACTCTTATAAGGGTACTGTTCATCGCACTTATTGCTGCGATCGTTGGTATTGTGGTTTGGCGTGTCATGTCAGGAACTGTCATCAGAAAGCAGTACATAGAGATCCAGGAAGCCAAGGAGGAAGCTGAGAGGGCCAATATGGCCAAGTCAAGGTTTCTTGCCAATATGTCCCATGAGATCAGGACTCCTATCAATACCATTCTTGGAATGGATGAGATGATCCTGAGAGAAGATGGCAAAAATGTCCCGGATGGGTACTACCTTTCTGTTATGGGCTATGCTCTTGATATCAAGGGAGCTACAGAGTCACTACTTAGTCTTATAAATGACCTTCTTGATATATCCAAGATCGAGTCTGGCAAGATGCATCTTGTAGAGCAGGAGTACGATGTTGAGGCGGTCTTCAGGGCAGTCATCAAGATGATAAGAGTTCGTGCAGAATCCAAGAAACTTTACTTTGATGTGGAGATTGATGAGACAACCCCAAAGCGCCTTTACGGCGATGATGGAAAGATCAAACAGATCGTGCTTAACCTTTTGACCAACGCTGTAAAGTACACAGACGAGGGCGGATTTACCCTAAAGGTTACCACCACAGAGAGAAATGATCTTTCCTGCAAACTGCGCATTTCTGTAAAGGATACAGGCATTGGAGTTAAAAAGGAAGACCTTGATAAGCTCTTTTCCGCCTATGAAAGACTTGATGAGGAAAAGAACAGCGGCATTCAGGGAACAGGTCTTGGACTTGATATTTCAAGGCAGTTTGCGGAGCTTATGAATGGCAAGCTCTGGTGCGAAAGTGAGTATGGCGAGGGAAGTGAGTTTATTCTCACCATCACTCAGAAGATAATAGATGAGCAGGGAATAGGTGTATTCCATGAGGATGAGGATGCGGGAGCAACAGGACCTTATGTTCCTAAGTTTATTGCGCCGGATGCAGACATCCTGGTGGTAGATGACAATCCTATGAATCTTGCCGTTATCAAAGGTCTTTTAAAGCCAACAAAGATGTTTATCACTACTGCAGGAAGTGGAGAGGAGTGTCTTGAAAAGCTTAAGTCGACTACCTTTAACGTGGTCCTTCTTGATCACATGATGCCAGGAATGGATGGTATTGAGACTCTGCAGCAGATAAGGAAAAAGTATCCTGATCTTCCTGTATATGCCCTTACAGCCAATGGAACAGCAGGTGAGGACTTCTATAAATCCAAGGGCTTTAATGGTTATCTGTCTAAGCCTATCGACACCGTGCAGGTTGAAAAGGCCATCATGCAGCATCTTCCGGAAAACATCATGATGAAGGCAGAGGAAGTGGAAGATACAGATACTTCTAATAATGAGATCAGTGATGGCCTGTCATGGCTTCTTGAGACCGAGGGAATTTCAGTAACGGACGGCATCAAGAACTGTGGCGGAGCAGATGAGTTTGTATCATCCCTTACGATGTTTGCGCAGACCATTGAGGACAATGCCAAAGTTATTGAAGGGGCATATAACGACGGCGATGTAAGACTTTATACTGTAAAGGTTCATGCCCTTAAGAGCTCCGCAAGGATAATAGGAGCCAGCGCTCTGTCTGAGCTTTGCCAGAAGCTTGAGGATGCAGGAAATAATGAAGACCTTGAGTTTATTGAGGCCAACACGGACAAGCTCTTATCTGACTTTAGAGCCTATGAGCCAAGACTTCAGAGACTTATAGATGAAGAGGATAAGCAGAATGATGATCTTCCGGAAATACCGGAGGAAGATCTTAAGGAGGCCTTCGAAGCTCTTTGCGAACAGGTTTCACAGATGGACTATGACGGTACACTTATGGTCATATCCCAGCTTAAAGAGTATAAGCTGCCTAAGGACTATGCTTCTAAGATAAAAGACCTTGATAAGGCCCTTAAGGTATTTAACTGGGATGAGATGGACAAGATACTTGGACTATAAGCAGAGAGGATACATATATGTTTGAATTTCTTCGAATACATCAGGTGGATATAATGCTGGGGCTTGTGAGCATTTGCCTGATCATAGCAGTGTTCACAGCAGTAAATACCATCATGTCAAAACGCCGCAAGATCATCATGTTCATGATGCAGCTTGGCGCTGTCATATGGCTTGAGGCGGACAGGGTTGCTTATATGTTCCATGGGATACCTGGCAGGGAAGGATATATTGCAGTAAGAGTCAGTAACTGTCTGGTCTTTTTGATGACTGTATTTGTGCTTTTTACAATAAGCCTTTACCTTCAGGATGTGCTTAAAAATGAAGGCGGCATCCAAAAGGTTCCGCTTGCACTTAATATAGCTGATGCACTGGCTGTTTTGGCGATGCTCCTGGTGCTTATATCTCAGTTCACAGGGCTTTACTATACTTTTGATGAAAACAATAATTATCAGAGATCTGACCTGTACTTTATAAGCTATATCTTTCCGTATCTGATACTGATAATACAGATGTCTTTACTGGTGTATTACAGGAAAAAGATCCGTGGCAGGATCGCCATGTCTATCTTTTTGTTTGTATCAGTATGTCTTGTAGCATCTATGATTCAGTTTTTTGCCTATGGTGTTTCCCTGGTGGATATGGCAGCAGTTACCATGGTTGTGGCGGTATATACGCTGGCGCTGGTTGAGATGAACGAAAAGGCGAACCTTGCCAATAAGCTTAAGTTTGAGAACCTTAAGGGTGAACATGACAGTATGAAAAAACTCTTTGAGCAGACTGCCATTGCTCTTGCGACAGCTATAGATCAGGGAGATAACTACGGCCAGGGACATTCTGTAAGAGTTGCAGACTATTCCAGAGAAATAGCAAGGCTTTCTGGAATGGATGAGAAGGACTGCGATGAGGTTTTCTTTGCTGCGCTTCTTCATGACGTAGGAAAGATTGGTGTTGCGGACACCATTGTTCAAAAGAAGTCGGAGCTGTCACCTGAAGAGTATGATGAATACAAAAAGCATGCCACCATTGGCGGTGAGATCTTATCTAATATAAACGACTTCCCGTTCCTTAGCCTTGGTGCCAAGTACCATCATGAACGCTTTGATGGAAAAGGATATCCGGAGGGACTTTTGGGAGAAAATATTCCTAAGGTAGCAAGGATCATAGCTGTTGCCGATGCCTATGATTCCATGACCTCAAGAAGACATCACAGGGACCCTCTCCCTCAGAGTACAGTAAGAGAGGAAATCGTCAAGGAAGAAGGAGCTCAGTTTGACCCGGGATATGCAGAGATCATGATAGATATGATAGATCATGACACTGAATATATGATGAGGGAAAAAGAGTTCCTGATCGATACCCGCAATGACAATAACCTTGTTGAAGTTAAGCAGATGCATTTTGGCGAGTACAAAGAGGTCATTACAGAGGGAATCCAGGTTACTGAAAATATCACCAGGATCCACTTCGATTACCAGTCTGAGATGGGATTTGATGAAAAGAAATCCATTCCTGCCATTATTTTATTTGATGCCCATGATGGCTGTGTCCATACTGACGACAGCGGCATAAGGCTTCTTAAGTACCTTGAATATGGTGAGATATGGCTTGATGGTAATTACATCTCTACCGCAGCAAGAAACATGAAAGTAGATGTAACGCCTGTGGCAGCAGGAGCGCTTCTTGAAAAGAAGAGCGTGGTGCATGTGGATATGGAGATGGCTAAGTTTAAAGATCATGTGAAGCTTAGCATGGTAACTGATACTTATAGAGTTGATGTTATCGCAGCACTTGCAGATTCTATCAGGTTCTGCTACGTGGCATTTACCGGTGAACACTGTCACATCATGAATGTAGAAGTTGAGGAAAACTGCGGAGAAGTCTTGGAAGGAGATATTCCAAGAATAGCAGATGAAGTAAGCTTTATTAACAAGATCGAAGGTGATATTCCTAACCTTCAGATTGAAGGCTACAGAAAGGCATCCACACAGCCGATTGACGTGGTTGATGGAATGATCTTAAGGTTCCGGACCAAGAGCCTTCCAACCGCCCATCTTATCTGGCATTGCCCATTCATGCTCCTGTTTTCATCAGATGATGGTACTCCTGAGGGCAAGAACTATCATGAGCATGGCTGCATTCGTCTTGACGGCGAGAACGCCACCAACAACGATCTTGCCATAAATGAGGTTCAGGCAAGCCGCGGAGAGGGCTTTAACGGATGGGACGGCTGGAAAAAGGACAATCTTAAGGGTTATGAATGTGAGGTAAGGCTCGGAAGAAGAAAGAACCGCATCACCATGGAAACGGAAAATTGTGGTATCCATGTAAAGAGTACCACTACCATACCGCAGGGGTATGATAGTGTATACCTGGCACTTACTGGTGATCAGTGTGCACTTACTGATATCAGGATATCGTATTAAAACATATACAGGAAACCGGGGATCATTATGCTGCCTTAGTTTCCTGTATTCTTTTGGGGAACTTGGCAATAGATCACCAGTCTGAATCCCAGTCAGTTCCACCTGAATCCCAGCTGTCATCTGAACTCCAGTCATAGTCGGAGTCTGAATCGCTGGAGGAGTGGTACTGATCGTAATAGGATGAATCATCCCAGTCTCCTACATAGTAGGAGCTGTTCCAGTCCTTGGAGAGATAGTATTCGTCGTAGTTTTGCTCTATCTCGGCGGCTATCTCTTTGGGGCCTTGATAATCACCGATCATTGACCAGTCGTTATCATCCCAATAGAACCAGTCATCCTGGCAGTTATACAGGATTGTATCGCCATACTGGTAATAGCCGTTGTGCCTGTTTTTTATCGGTATGATAACAATAGAGAAGATGAGGGCAGATACAAAGGCTATGATCCAAAAGTAGAAAGAAAACTTGCCAAGGAAATAGCTAAGGCCTGATCGTCTTCTGCTACCACCGCCTGTAGATCTTGTGCCGCCGGATCTTTTTTCTTCGTTCAAGTGCTTTTGATGTACGATCTCATCCTTGAGCCTCTGATACAGTTCATTAACAGCGTACTGCTCGTCTTTACCCTGATATCTTACAGCACGGCTTCCGTCAGCCTTGTTCTTGTAAACGATGAAATCTCCAGTAGCCTCATCTTTATAGATTCCAAATGCCTTGGGCTGTTTATAATCTACTCCTATAAAGAACCTTGTAACTTCAGGTGCAGGAAGATTTCTTTTCTTGTACCAGTCCTTGAGCTCTTCAATAGTCTTGGGCTTGCCTGTATTTTGATGAGACGGGTTGGGAGCTCCACAATTGGGGCATTTCTCTAAAGTATCTTCATATGTATTTCCACAATAATCACATTGAATTTTCATGGATATTCCCTGACTTTATCTGAATTGTGAATATGTATTACCACTGCTTAAAAGAATACAAGCATAATTTAAAATAGCTGTTTTAAAAGGATATGTCAATGTTTGTCCGGGGAAATGGCTAATTTTAGCTGTTTTGAGAATGTGTTTTATAACGATTATAGATTTACTTTATATAATCTTTATAAATGTCAGTTATAATAACAGATGGTGTAGTTGTTGTCGCAATTTCATGTCTTTTAGCGGAGGTAAATTATGAGCGGTAACCCGTCTAATAAAGCAGGTTCATCACCAAAGGCAATCAGTGCTAAGATTTCAATCTTGTTTGTTGCAATGCTACTTGTAACAATTCTGGTAGCAGAGGGGATTACATTCTCTCTTGGTTATGCAATGATCAAGGACCTTATCTACAATTCTTTGGAAAACGAAGTTTCTGTAGATGCCAGTAGCGTAAATAGAGAACTTAACTCTACATTCTACTATCTCAATGGTGTTGCAGATGCAATCGAACAAAATGAATTTGCCTCCAATGAAGATATTATGAAATATCTTGCAGGAACAGTTGGAAGATACACGCTTCTCCCAACTGGAACGTATGTAATGCTCAATGATAAGACGTTTCTTTATCCTGCAGATCCTACATACGAAATAGAAGACTGTACTGAAAATGTCATGTACAAGGCAGCAATGCCATACACTAACAGCTGGTTCTATTATTATGATGTTCCTTATTTTGACAAGGTTACTGGTGGCCTCTGTGCATCGGTTATAAGGCATATTCATCTTAAAGACGGACGTGAAGGCGTTTTTGCGGCAGATATGTTTTTGTCAAGCGTCCAGGAAGACCTCGGCAGTGTAAAACTCTACCAGACAGGAGGTGCCATGATGCTCACAAGTCAGGGACTTGTGCTGACTTATAAGAATACTGATGCTTGCGGTCAAAATGTGGCAGATATCAGTGATGATCCCTTCCTTACAGCTATTGGCAAGTTTGTGGCAGAGGAAGCTGGAAAAGAAACTCATGAAGTGGCCAATGCTAAGATTGCAGGGGAAAACTATTATCTTGCGGCATCTCCTGTCAGTGGAACAGACTGGTTTGTAATAGCTTACGCTAAGCAAAAAGAGGTGCTCGCAGCACTTTCAAGACTTGTTGCAATTCTTATTGTTGTTGCAGCAATTGCAGTAGCTGCTGTGATAATAATAATGAACATCGTTCTTAAAAAGCTTATCAAGAACCCTGTTACAAGTCTTACAGGTAACATTGAAAAGATTTCAGGTGGTGACTTTACTGTTAACATATCATCAGATGGAAATGATGAAATTGCTTATATGAACAATGCTATGGGCGATTTTGTAAACGGCATGAGATCATCGCTTAGCGAGATAAAAGATGTTTCAGGAAGGCTCCTTGATGACGCCCAGAACTCAAAGAGTACGGCTGAAGATCTTGAAGGCGCAGCAAATGAACAGTCCGCCAGCATGAATCAGATCCGTGAGAATATTGAAAATATGGCACAGGCTGTCAACGAAGTTGCAGAAAATGCAACAGTTCTTGCTCAGACAGTTGCAAGTGTAACAGAGCAGGAACAGCAGATAGAAGAGACCATGAATGAGCTTGTATCCAAAGCTGATTCCGGACAGCATGAGATGGCTGGTGTTGCCAACGGAATGAACGATATCGTTGATTCCATGAAGGATATGGCAGACGCAGTATCAAGTGTTGACGAGGCTGCTGATAAGATCAATCAGATCGTAGATCTCATCAATTCCATCTCATCCCAGACCAATCTTTTGTCCCTGAATGCCAGCATTGAGGCTGCAAGAGCAGGAGAGGCAGGAAAGGGATTTGCAGTTGTTGCTCAGGAGATCGGCCAGCTTGCTCAGAACTCTGCAGATGCAACTCACCAGATCGCTGATATCATCAAGGATATGTCAGTAAGAGTACAGCAGCTCTCTGAAAAGTCAGAGACCAATACTCAGCTCATAAACTCCAGCGCAGAGTCCATCAACAATGCAGCTACAACATTTAAAGAGATCACACAGCAGCTGTCTGATGCCAACGAAACACTTACCACAATGGCAAGTCAGATGGATAAGGTCAACGACGTAGCAACTAACATGGCATCTGTATCAGAAGAGCAGTCAGCATCAACTCAGGAAATTGCTGACAACGTAGATAGAGTAACAGAAGCTGCCAAGGGAGTTGCGTCCTCATCAGAGCTTGTTGCAAATGCTGCTTCCTCAGTATCTGAAGCTGTTGATACCATCAACGGAAACCTGAATAGATTCACGATCCAGTAAAGGGAGAGTGTCTGATTTAGAATGGTGTAATATATGAAAGCGGAAGCTTTGACTGGTTCAAGGCTTTCGCTTTTTTAGAATAAATTTGATAACGGCTATTAACTATTAACAAATGTTATCCGATACATAGTATGTAAGGATAACTATACGCTTTTTACAATGATTAAATGTTTATTAATATGTGTTTATGATTAATGTTTGTTATTTAATGTGCTATCCTATAAATAAAGAAGTCAGATCATTGTACATGTGGGAGGAACACTATGCCAAGAGAAGAGATGCTTCCAAGCGAAAGTGAATGGATGATCATGGAGGTACTGTGGAGATGCGGACATGACCTTACATCAGCTGAGATAACAGACAGGCTCCCCAAGTCTTCCAAGATGACGCAGCGAATGGTAAGAGTTCTGATAAACAGACTTTGCAAAAAGGGAATGCTTACATATACTGTGGATCCTGATGACAGCAGAGTTTACCACTATACAGCTTTAAGGGGCAGGGAAGAATGTCAGAAAGCCAAGAGCAGTGCTTTCGCGAACAGCTATTTTGAAGGCAACAGGCTTTCAGCTGCATTTACTTTATTAGATAAAGTGAATTTATCTGAAGAACAGATAAGGGAACTGGAGAACATTATAGCTAAGGCCAAGAAGAATAAGTAAGGCTCATGGATGAGCGAAGGAGCAGTTATGCAGGGAATGCTGTTATTCTTTAATGAGCTATATGGATTTTTAGAATTTGTATGCGTCTATTACTCGACCATACTTGGTTTTTGTGCGATCATATCAGTTTTGGTATTGGGAATCATCATGACTTTACGGAGCACTCTCTTTTCCGGATCAACATTTGGAAAGGGTGCGCTGTGGTGTCTTTTGATTCCTGTTTTGTTTTGTGGAAAGCTCCATGCATTCTTTGAGACCAGGGCGGGAGTAAGACTATTTTACTGGTGGTATCTTCTCTGTAGTAGGAGATGGATATGTGCTGTGTATTTTATTGGAATGATCGTTGCAGGTACATTGTTCATTACAAGAAGAAAGAAGGTATGGAACTCTGTAAACCGACTGCCTGATTCTAAAGATCATACTTCTGTTTTTGTGATAAAAGAGTTTCCGGGGCATCTGTCTTCATTCTGTGTCGGATGCTTTAAACCCATGATCGTCATCCCTAAGGGGCTATCAGGAGCAGAGGCTGATATAGTAATAAAGCATGAAGAAACACACATAAAGCTTGGACATTTATGGATACTGCTTGGATATGATATCCTCCGGGTACTTCTTTGGCCCAATGCTTTTTTACACTTATGCGTTCGGTATTTGAAAAGAGATCTTGAGGAAATATGTGATGCAGTTACTCTTCAGAGAAATGGGATTGATGCATGTGATTATGGAGAAACTATTGTAGAATGCGCCAAAAGAATATCCCGTGCCGGAAGAGAAAGTTACAGTGAGAGCGGTATGTCTTTTACCTGGGATGACGGTTATGGTTTTTTGAAAAAGAGACTTAAAAGAATTGTGAATAGAAAACCCTATAACTTTAAGGTGCTTGTGGGCGGAACCGCATTATTACTGATCATTTTAGTCACAATGATAGGCGTGATCAAAGTTAATTCCTATAAAAGAACAAATGACATAGGTATGATGAGCTCAGTCTGTTATGCAGGTAATCTTGAAAAAATCTATACTGATTTTGACCAGGCTGTAGTGACAGATTTTGATGATGAGTACATATATGTGGATGGAAAAGCCCTGCTGGAGAAATATCCTGAAGCGGCATATGAAGACGGATGGTTTTATTTTTCAGTTGGTGGTTACTACAAGATCCCGGGAATCGGTGGCGGCGGTGGCTGGGGTGAAATCAATGCAAAGGAAATAGATGAGGGAATAATAAAGATCAAAAACCATACAGATATAGATATCTGGAACCGCATAATCATGTGGTTGTGAGTCGCTGGGTACGTTACAGTCCGACTCAAAAGGAGGTGATTATGTGAATGGCGGATGGGAAGTAAAGGTAAGCGGAAATACGACGCATTACAGGAAAAAGCTTTATGATGCCCATGGTAATCACGTGGGAACAATAGGAATCTGCAAGCCTACAAAGCAGACCGGAAAGAAAAAGAAACCGGTATTATACAGTTTTAAGCAGGTTTCTTCCCAGGTACTCCAGGCAAAAACATCCACCAAGGCCATGCAGGTTTCTAATGGCATACGTGTCAAAATAGGATTGTTAAAGAAACAGCTGAAAAATGGGGACGTGGATGAGGAGGAAATCCTAAGAGCAATACTTCATGCAGAGATGGTTCAGCGCGCATGTGATAAGAAAAAGAAGAACCTGAAAATGGAAGAAACTGCGGAAACGAGTATGGAAGCAGA
>Ga0256405_10002505_pt1 | contig 41939 bp, 43 predicted proteins | sample RumenRJG_02DNA_FD_189096 | JGI IMG/M metagenome (GOLD analysis project Ga0256405, IMG submission 189096) | Bovine rumen microbial communities from Lethbridge, Alberta, Canada - RJG_02 | ecosystem: Host-associated > Mammals > Digestive system > Stomach > Rumen | place: Canada: Alberta... | reverse complement strand
ATGATGTTATTGTCGTTATTACTGAACTACTTTTCAAGCACTTTCTCATAATCATATTAACTCCATTAAATGGTTAATTAATTTAGCATTGTACATATATCTATAATATCACAATTAACCATAATTGTGATAGTCGATTTTGCTGATTTTTACTTCAAATCGCAAGACTGGGGTTTTCAAAAAGCGATGAATATGATATAATGGGTCTACTATGATAACAAAAGAGAATAAGAACAAGGCTATTGCCAGTGTCGCTCGGAATAAGAACGATGTTGGTTCTCCTGAAGTTCAAGTGGCTATTCTGACGGCTCGCATCAAAGAGGTGACTGAGCATGTTAAGAATAATAAACATGACTTTATGGCCAAGAGAGGTCTCATGCAGATGGTCGGCAAACGTAAGAAGTTGCTGAAGTATCTGGAGGAGACGGATTTTGAGCTATATAAGAAGACTATTAAGACGCTTGGACTTAGAAAGTAGATTTTAGCTTTCTGATGGAGATTAAAAACCCCGCTTCGTACGAAGCGGGGTTTGCCCTGCAGCAGGGCATCATGTGAGGAGTGTGAAAGGAGGCAACCCTTGCGGGGATTACTCAAGACCCCGCGGGGTGTAAGCTGGATTACATCTGACGGATGCCGAGATCCTTCAGAAAAACGTTGAACAGGCGATCGAAGTCGCCGTGAGTGACGGAGTTATGATCGAGCGTTGCTCGGCTCGTCAGCTCAAGATATTCGGCGTATCCGCCGTCTTCGATAAAAAGACGGATGACAGCCTCGAAGCCGTCAGCGATCTTGTCGAAGCTTGATTCGAATTTGGCTCTGTATTCTTCGACCGTCGTGTCGGAGAATTCTAGGATCCCATAATTCAGGAAGAAGTTGCAGGTGATTTTTTGGGCGATGTCATCATAAGAAAATGCACCGGCAATGTCAACCTTGTATTTTTTTCTGGCTTGTTTGCGGACAGTGGCCCATAGTTTCGCTAATGGGTCAAAGTACTGATGGGGGAAGTGGATATCGTCGATGATGATGACTCCCATTGAGTCACTGGATTGCTCCGTAAAACGGAAATCCTGATTAAAATCCATACGATCTCTCCTCTCAAATGTACTAGGATTTGCAATGCTTGACTGAAGCAGAAACAACTCCCTCATGCTTAATTATAGCATATTTTGCGGAAAAATGCAAGGTTTGATATAATTAAACGAGAAAATTAACATATTTGGGAAGACGGCAGATATTGCTTATCTAAATCACCAATAATTATTTGGTGATTTAATTGACAATATCTGGAGTTTTCCCAAGAAAGGAATATTTTTATGGAAATCATTAACCCTAATGGCAAGAAAACGGTGCGGGTTTCGACCGAGTGGCTAGGAAGGGAGCTGACGCTTGAGGTGAATCGAGTGGGGTTTCGTACGACTTCGTCGGTGCTAGTACGCTATGGGGACACTGTGGTGCTGGGGTCGGTTGTGGTGGGGACGAAGCCAGTGGTGCAGGATTTCTTTCCGTTATCGATTGATTACGAGGAAAAATGGTATGCGGCGGGGAAGATTTCGGGTTCTCGGTTTATCAAGCGTGAGGGGAAGCCGGCGGATGAGGCCGTGCTAGTCGGAAGGCTGATTGACCGTCCGATAAGGCCATTGTTCCCTAAGGGTTATAGGCAAGAGATACAGGTGGTATGTACGGTGCTTTCGATGGATCCGGCTTTTCGACCAGATTGCGTGGCGATGATTGCGGCATCGTCAGCACTGATGAACGCTGGAGTGCCGTTTGATGGGCCGATTGCAGGGATTAGAATTGGACGAATCTCGGGTGAGTTTAAGGGATTTTTGTCGCCAGAAGAGCGCGAGCAGTCGCCGATGGATCTTGTGGTGGCATGTAAGGATGGTAAAGTGATGATGGTAGAAGCTGGGATGAAAGAAGTCCCAGAAGAGACGATCATTGAAGCAATGCACTGGGCGGTGGATAAAGTGCAGCCAGCACTAGATTTGCAGCGAGAGCTCGCGAAGCAAGTAGCGGCGACTCCGCAGGAGTATGAATTAGTGTTGCCATCAGAGGAAATAATTGCTGAGGTGGCAGAATGGACTAAAGGCAAGTTTGGCTCAAAGATTCGGGGTAATGTGATGGAACGAGCGCAGATACTTGATGATATTAAGTATGCAATGCATGATGAATTTGCATTGTCTAAAGGGCAAGGCGAGACAGATAACGAGAAGGTAGCATGGTATGATGAGAATTTGCGTGATGTGTATGATCAGGCGTTTGAGCTTGCAGTGTTTAAGGAAGTGCGAAGGGGGATTGTGGAGGAGGGCGTGCGACCAGATGGGCGCAAGCTTGACGAAGTGAGACCATTGTCGTCGCAGGTGTCGATATTGCCGAGGGTGCATGGATCGTCGCTATTTACGAGAGGGGTGACGCAGGCGATGAATATTGTGACACTGGCGCCGCTTAGTTATGCGCAGGATGTGGACACGATGGAAGTAACGGATGGTAAGAGGCGATATATGCATCATTACAATGCGCCGTCTTATACTGTTGGTGAGCCTGGCAGGATTGGTTCGCCTGGTAGGCGTGAGATTGGGCACGGGTATCTGGCGGAGCGAGCTTTGATTCCGGTGTTGCCTGACGAAGAGGAATTCCCATATGCGATTCGAAGCGTAACTGAGATTATGTCACAGAATGGTTCGACTTCTATGGCAGCGACTTGCTCATCGTGTATGGCTTTAATGGATGCTGGGGTACCTTTGAAGCGGCCGGTGTCGGGGGTGGCGATGGGGCTGATGGTGGATGTGCCGAAGGGTCAACCGATTACAGCGGACGATATTGATAAGGCTTATGTGCTGACGGATTTGATGGATGCGGAAGATTTTGCAGGCGACATGGATTTCAAAGTGACTGGTACTGAACAGGGTGTGACGGCATTACAGATGGATATGAAGGTGCATGGGCTTCCGGTAGAGATTATGGAAAAGGCTTTGAAACAGTCGCATGAGGGACGGATGTTTATCTTGAAACATATTATGGAGGTGATTGATAGTCCAAGAGCGGAGATTTCTGAATATGCACCGAGGATTGAGAAACTGATGGTGAATCCAGATAAGATTGGTGCAATTATCGGTAAGGGCGGCGAGATGATTAATAAAATCACTTCTGAGACGGGGGCTGAGGTGAATATTGAGGATGATGGGTTGGTAACGGTGGCTGGGTCTGACGCCGAGAAAATTAAGAAGGCGGTGGATTGGATTAAGTCGCTGGTTGAGGAGCCTGAGGTGGGTAAGGTGTATGATGGGACTGTGGTAACGATTAAGGATTTTGGAGCTTTTGTAAATATTTTGCCTGGGATTGACGGGATGCTACATATCTCGCAAATTCGCGAAGGGAAGAGATTGAAGTCGGTGGACGAAGTGCTGAAGACGGGCGATAAGGTGAAAGTGAAGTTGGTGGCGATTGATCACGGGAAGTTGTCGCTTAGCATGATTGGGGTGGAGCAATAATAAAAGCGAGGGGTGGCGCGGGGGTGGAAATAGGGGGCAGAATATTGTATAATAATAGTGTATGGAAAAGATACGGAATTTTTGTATTATTGCGCATATCGACCATGGGAAGTCGACGATTGCTGATAGGATGATGGAGCTGACGGGTACGGTTTCGAAACGAGAAATGAAATCGCAGCTTCTTGATTCGATGGAACTGGAGCGGGAGAAGGGTATTACGATTAAGTTGGCTCCAGTGACGATGCAGTGGAAAGGGTATACTTTGAATCTGATTGATACGCCGGGGCATGTGGATTTTTCGTATGAGGTGAGCCGGTCTCTCGCAGCGGTGGAGATTGCGGTGCTGGTGGTGGATGCGACGCAGGGGATACAGGCACAGACTCTTGCAAATGTGTATTTGGCGATTGAGCAGGATCTTGCGATTATACCGGTGATTAATAAGGTGGATTTGCCAGCTGCGGATGTGGAAGGAGTAGCGAAGCAAATAATTAATTTACTAGGATGTAAACGTGAAGAAATTATTGAGGCGTCGGGGAAAACTGGGATGGGAGTGGGCAAGATACTCGATGCGGTGGTTTCAAAAGGTCCAGCACCATCTTTTTTCGGGCTGCGTTCTCGACCCCTGTCGCCACAGGGGTCGAGCCGCTCATCCTCGGCTTGCCAGCCTCCGGAGGCCCTTCAAAAAGAGGTGCTGCGACCTTTTGGAACTAGGGCATTAATTTTCGACTCCTATTTTGATGATTATCGGGGGGTGGTGTTGTATGTGAGGGTGTTTGAAGGAGAGATTGCTAAGAACGCGGAGATCATGATGATGGCGACGAGGACGAAAGGGTTGGCGCTCGAAGTAGGGGTGCTGACGCCGAGGATGACGCCGCGGGAAGCTTTGAAGGCGGGGGAGATTGGGTATATTGTGACGAATTTGAAAACCACGAGAGAGGCGAAAGTGGGTGATACGGTTACGCTCGCGCTGAAGGCTCCAGCGCAGAACCTACTGGGGCCGCGTCCGTCCGGCCCGTCGCCACGGGCGGACGGCGCTAATTCTCGCGCTGCCGCGCTCCGAAATGCCCCAGCAGGTTCCGCACTGGAGCCACTACCCGGGTATAAAGATGTACAACCTTTTGTCTACGCGGGTTTTTTTCCAGTATCAAACGACCAGTATAAAGATTTGAAAGAAGCAATCGAAAAGTTGGCTTTGTCGGATTCGGCTCTCAGGTATGAGCCGGAAAATTCGCCGGTTTTAGGATTTGGGCTCCGAATCGGGTTTTTGGGATTACTCCATATGGATATCATCAAAGAGAGGCTGGAGCGAGAGTTCGGGCTGGATCTGATTGTGACGAATCCGTCGACTAACTATGAGGTAGTGATGGCGAATGGGGAGCTGAGGGAAATACGTTCGGCGGCGGATTTGCCGGACATCTCAGAGGTAGCGGAGATTCGAGAGCCATGGGTGAAGGGGGAGATTATCTTGCCGAAGTCGATGATTGGTGGGGTGCTCGAACTTATTAATAGAAAACGGGGTCATCAGACGAATTTGTCATACATCGAGGAACGAGCGGTGATTGATTTTGAGGCACCGATGGCGAATCTCCTTACGGATTTTTACGATCAGTTGAAATCAGTGACGAGCGGATATGCTTCGTTTAATTATGAATTGGATGGTTACAGAGTGGAGGATTTGGTGAGAGTGGATTTCTTGGTGGGAGGATCGAGGATTGATGCGCTTTCGGTAATGTGCCATAGGAGTGAGGCGGAGGCAATTGGACGGGAAACCACTAAAAAACTGAAGGAGGTGATACCGCGACAGAACTGGGAAGTGGCTTTGCAGGCGGCGATAGGTGCGAGGATTATCGCGCGTGAGACAATTGGGGCGTATCGAAAGGATGTGACGGTTAAAATCCACACTGGAGATAGGGATAGGAAGGCAAAATTACTTGAAAAACAGAAACGTGGGAAAGCGCGGATGAAGAGGTTTGGGAAGATTGATATCCCAAGTGAAGCGTTTACGGTAATGTTGAAAAGGGACTAGTGATGAAGGTAGAGACAGAAGAAGAATTGATGGAAATTGGTAAGAAACTAGCTGAAGAATGTCAGGTGAGACGTGACTCGGGTATGCAGGCAATGGTGATTGAACTGATTGGGGATGTAGGGGTGGGAAAAACGACTTTGACAAGAGGATTGGCGGAGGGGTTGGGGGTAAAAGAGCCGGTAACGAGTCCGAGTTTTACGATATCAAAAGTCTATGCGTTGCCAGATGGGGGACGATTGGTGCACTATGATTTTTATAGGATTGGAGAGCCTGGGTTAATGGCTGAAGATTTGGCGGAAAATTTGACTGATCCGCGAAATGTGGTGGTAATAGAATGGGGTGGTACGGTGGCAGATTTGTTGCCTGAGAAACGGAAAACCATTAAGATTGAATATGACGATGATGGGGGGCGGAGGGTGCTCTTGTGAAGATGTATCTAGATACTAGTACGCCAGAGACTGTGCTGAGGCTGGATGATAAAGAATATCGGTATGTGTTTGCGAATGATTTGGCGGAGAAGTTGTTGGGGTTCCTGAGGGATAAATTGGCGGAGAACGGAGTGGATTGGCTGGATATTAGTGAAATAATATATATGTCGGGACCAGGATCATTTACGGGGCTTAGGATTGGAGCGACAGTAGTGAATACTCTGGCGCATGAGTTGAAAATACCTTTATATGACCATCATGGCGATAAGCATAAACAGATTATTCCTGATTATGGGAGACCGGCGCGGATTACGAAGCCGAGAAAATGACGAGTGTTTTCGACTGGTTTTCTTTGGGCTATTAGCGAACGTATTATTTTGGGTGGATGTGTTATAATGGAGACATATGAGAAAGAGTAGGATAATCTTTTATTGTATCACACTTATGCTTTTCTGTCAAGTGGTGGCGGGTTGGTCTGGAGTATGGGCGGACGAAAAGGTGGAATTGACCGAAGTCCAAGAGGCGGCAATTAAAGATCATTGTGAGGCGATTCGGGATAGTCTAAAGAAAGTGCAGAAGGAAGATTCAAGGTTGAGGGTATATTTGGGGGCATATTACGAGACGATGTTGACGAAATTTATAATTCCGCTCAATGTACGATTGGTGGAGGAGAATTTATCAAATGCAAAATTGGTGGAGAATCAAAATAAATTTGCGGAGGCGAAGAGTAGCTTTGTGGAGGATTTTGTGGATTATCAGAAGGGACTGGAGGGGCTGATTGCGATGGATTGCAAGGTTGAACCGGAGGGGTTTTATGTTAAGTTGACAGAGGTGCGTCAGGGGAGGACAATAATGGAGAAAGATGTAGCGAAGCTAAATGAGCTAGCCGGAGAGCACGTGAAGCTGGTGAAGGAATTGAAGGGGAGGCTAAAATGATGAAGTCAAAGAGGTCGAAGGGCGGAAAAAATTTGATATTGTTGGGGGTAATTGCGGTTGTGATTGCTGCGACTACTACTGGAGTGTCGCTGGCGGTGTATCACAACTCGGGCGATATTTATTTAGACAGATCAAGGCCAGGATTCTTGCCGGATGAGGAAGAGCTCGAAGATGAAGAGGAAAAGAAAGAAGAGGAATATGATTTTGCAAAAAATGGCGAATTGACGGCGGAAGGAATTACGGAATATTTGGAAAGATTTGAGGCTGTGGAAAAAGCAGCGGAATCGTACGAAAAGCCATTTGGCCCTACGGTGCTATCAGATGAACATTTAGGAATTACGGTGGTGCAAAATGAGTGAAAAAATGCTTGATTTTTAAACATAAGTGGTTTATACTGAAGAAAGAGAGGTTGCTGGAATATGAACAGAAAATCTAAAAGAATCTATATACTCGGTGGTGTGTCACTATTTGCTTTTACGCTGGCGACTTTGCTGGCGATTTTTGGTTTGGCCGGAACGATGGCTGGGGTCTCAGAGACGGTAATTGCGGAGACGCCGGATGCGATTCTGGTAAGTGCTGGGGTTGCGGATGGAAAGAAAGTATCGCTTCCAGTGGTATATCATGATCAGAAAGCTGACGAATGCGTCAGCTTATATGATGACAACTTGAGGGATGCATTACACGCGAGGCAGTTTGAGTGGAATAGGTGCGAATATGTTGAACGTAAAGTAGAGCAGGGTATGGTTGGGTTTGAGCTCAACGAAGAATTCTTGCCAGTGGCTGTGGGTGGGCAGATGATATCGAATCGCGGAGTGGCGGGGGGAGGCTTTGCGAGATGGTTTACCGAAGTGGAGGGTAAGAGCAAAGCTTATGCCGGAACGCTTGAATTGGAATATCGTGAGGCTGGGGCCGAGTTTTCTTTTTATAAAAAGGAATTTTACCCAATGGATTCAGTTGATTTTAGTAATGGGGATTTCACGAATGACGATGGACATAATCATCTGTTTACGATGGACTTTGCTGTGCCATTTACGGTGCTGGCGGATGGGACGGAAAGTTTTGAAGTGAGGGCGGATGATGATACGTTTGTGTATGTGGGCGATAAGTTGGTGCTTGACGCAGGTGGGATACATGCTCCGGTGACGAGCAGATTTGTAATTAATGGAAATGGTGAGATATACTCGGCGGTGGATAAGGAGGATTTGGCGTATTCTGGAGTGCAGGTTACGAAAGGTGACAATCTCGTAATAAGGATATTCCATGCAGATAGGGATTCGGTGGAGTCGGAATTTGACGTGAAGTTTGCCGGGATGAATTTAACGGTGGAAAGTACACAGCTAGCTTCTAAGAATGGTGGTGTGCAAGTTGCATATGACCCGATGGATCCGACGTACGTGGCGCCGCTTGGGGTGAGTAAAGTATTTCGTCCTGACAAAACCAAAGATTATGTGGTACTGGCGACGGTGGAGGGGGTGTTGATAATAGTGTTTCCGATTCTGGTGGTATTATCGGTGCGATTTATGATGCGGACGAAGAAGTAGAGGCGCTTGTCTGTAGGTGAGCTCTAGTGTATAATTGTAGTATGAATATATATATCTCGGGGATATCGGGGACTGGGATGGGTCCTTTGGCGTTGATGGCAAAAGCGGCGGGTTATACTGTATGGGGGAGTGATTTAGCGCGTGGAGCAGTTTATGATGAATTAGTGAAGGCTGGGGTGGAAGTGTATATTGGAGAGCAGGATGGGGGATTTTTGCGAGATAAATTAGAGAAAGGGGTGGATTGGTTTGTATATACCTCTGCATTAACGGAAGAACATGCGGAGCTGAAGATGGCTAGGGCGGCTGGCGTGAAATGTTCGAAAAGAGATGATTTGACGGTTTATCTGGTGGATGAATTGAGATTAAAGATGGTGGCGGTGGCGGGAACGCATGGTAAGACGACGACTACGGCGATGCTGATATGGGGAGCGCTAAAGCTTGGGTTGCCGGTGGCTCATATCGTAGGGACGACATTAGGGTATGCTCCAGCTGGAGCATACCACCCAGGAGATAAATATTTTATTTACGAGGCGGATGAATACGATAGGAATTTTCTAAAATATCATCCGTGGCTTGCAGTCATTCCGGCCGTGAGCTACGACCACCCAGATATATATCCGACGAAGGAGGATTACGAAGCGGCTTTTTCGCAGTTCGAAGCCCAAAGTCGAAAAGTAATAAAAGAAGTCGATGTTGATGCAGGACTTAAGTTGGCTGGTGAAGTAAGGAGATATGATGCGAGTTTGGCGATGGCGGCGCTAGCTGAGATAATGGACGATAATTTAGATACAACAGGGGTGAAAACTCAAGCAAGCGCCTATGTTTATCCCGATTTGCTCAAGATTATGAATGAATTTCCGGGAGTGGGGAGGAGATTTGAGAGGTTGCGTGATGGGCTATACACTGATTATGCGCACCATCCAGAGGAAATTGCGGCGACTGTGGGTATTGCGCGAGAACAGGCCGAGATGAATGGCAAGAAAGGTGTGGTGGTGATATATCAGCCGCATCAGAACACTCGCCAGCATGAGGTGCGAGGTGGATACCGTGAGGCTTTTGTGGGGGTGGATAAAGTGTTGTGGTTGCCGACATATCTGACGCGTGAGGAGCCTGGGCTTGAAGTATTATCACCGGATGAACTCATAAGTGATTTGCGAAATGCAGAGGTGGCTGAGCCGGCTGAGCTTGGCGATGCATTGATAGATAAAATTAAACACTATTTGACAGATGGGTATTTGGTGGTATTGATGACGGCGGGGCCGGCCGATGAATGGCTGAGAAAAAGCTTGCGCTTTATTAAATGACGTGATATTATGGTGGTATATGACTGAATACGCTGGCGAGACGCGACGTGACAGCAAAAGGATGATGGTGGGTGTACTTGCAGTGCTGATAGTAGCAATACTTAGTTTAGGAGTAGGGATTTTTCTTGTGAGTCAGAGAGGTGCGGAACAGAATAAAGAGGCTAGCTCTGGCGTGAGTGCACTAGAAATAAATAATGAGATAGTTGCACGGTTCGGTGAGGATGCAGAATATACGTTGGCTGATGCTTACGGCGAATATGAGAAGGCGATAGAGGATAGTGATAATGAGCAAGGGCTGTTTTTGACGATATACTATGCAAATTTCGTATACGCACAGACGGGCGAGATAGAATTAGCGACTGATGTATTAAATCGAATTGAACCTAGCCTGAACGAAGAGATGAAGATGAATTATTATTTGGCGTTCAAGAACTTGTATAATACGGCTGGGGATATTGAGCGGGCGGAGGAGTATCAGCAAAAGATAAACGAGCTGATCCCGAAGGATGAGAGGGCGGCGGATGAAATAATGGAGGTAGAGGAAGATGAATAAGAAATGGTGGGCGGGGATATTGATATTTGGTGCGATGGTATTTGGAGGAGCGATGTTTGATGGGGTGGTGGTGAACGAGGCCTATGCAGATGGTGGTGGGGGTTGGATTGGAGGAGGGGCTCCTGGACTTGCTGGCGGAGTAGGTGGAAGTACTGGAGGGGGATGTTCTTGGCCTGGGAGTACGTATTTGCTACAATGCACGGGATTTTCGTGGGTTTTTTATGAAAGCACAGGGGATTTGGAAACAGAAATAATCTTTAGGCCGGATTCGGCGAGCAATACGCATGAGTCTTCTAGGAATGTAAGAATAGATAAGGCGTGTTCTGAACATACGGATAAAAATGGTGGTTTTTGGCATTTTGGCAGCAACGCACAGGCGATATCGGGAGGACGAGTGTTTGGCTATTTTGCGGGATATAATTATTTGAATAGCCTGAATGGCGGAATCTCGAATGATACTTATACCTATACATCTACGAACGGGGCTTGGGGGCATATGTTGACGTATAATTATGGTGCCTTGAATACCTATTATTGGGCAGGTAGTAGCGGTCAATATGGTGGGCCGTATACGGTCCCAACCACTAATGGTGGGCTAGACCATAGAATTTATAAAGATGGAATCATGGTATATAAGGCGGCGAAGTATGGGACTTTGCAAGAGGTATTGTCGGAATATAAAGCTGCGTATGAGTATATAAATGGACCTAATTCAAGTAATAATATTCAGGGTTTGCCGGATGATTTGTATGCGTTTTGCTCATGGGATATGGATGCGGAGCCGGAGTATTATTCAGCATCCAATGCGCGTGCTGGGGAGGGTAGTGGGCATTTAGCGCAGACGGGGATCAAAAAAGTTGAAACAAGTACAACGGCTCCGACTTTGAATTTGAAAGTGGGCGACGAAACTAGGCTGATATTTAGCCATAACATTTACTCGGACAAGAAGGCGTATGATACGAATTGGGGTATGAGTCGAACTGTCAGTGTGGATGGTGAGCTAAAGAATGGATTTTGGTGGACTGGATATAACGAAAAATATTCAATTGCGAACGAAGTTGAGGGAATATATCAAGGCGTTACTAATATTACGACTGGATATGTGAGTGGCGATGTGAATTATATTGCGGATGAGCGTAATTATGCCTATGGCAATACGGCTTTTCTGACGAGGGATGATTATCAAAAGGTGAGATTCAAAGCTAAGGGGACTTATGAATTTTGCGAGACAATGACGGTGGCTGGTAAAAAGCTGACTACGGCTTGTCTGAAAATCGTTGTGTCGGAAGATGGACAACCGGGGCCTGAACCGGAGCCAGAGCCGGAGCCGGAGCCGGAGAATTACTGTGAGGCTACAGGGTGGAGGGCTAGTAGCTATGATGCTTCGAGTGAGCGTTCTGGGGAAACGTCGGTGCTTTCGGCGGTAAAAAATGAAAGTGCAGGATTTAATAATTGGATTAAAAGTAATGGTGTGTCAGAAAGTGCATTTTACGGCAATGTGGTCTATGCAAAGCCTAACGACAAGATTGATTGGGTGCATTGTTATTATCCGGGAGCGCAGCGTGTGGCTAATGAGATGGCCACTAGAGAAAATCAACATCCGCATCCGCCTAGGGTAAGTGGTAATTATAATACCTTAGATAATATACGAATGAGGAATTACGCTGGATGGGCTAATTGGTTTGAGGTTTCGAATACGAATTTATTGGCTATGAACTATTATTTGGGGAATTATGCGATTGGTCTAGACACGATTCGGCAATGGGAGGATAGTTATACTGTGGAAAGCGGAAATCGTAGTAGGGCTGGATTAAGTTTGCTCGAAACAAATACTGCTAGTCCGCCAAAATCAGCCTGGGCGAATGAGGGTGATACGTCGCATGAATGGAGATGCAATTCATATAAATGCGATCCTTATGAGTGTGGCACAGAAGAACATCCAAGGACTTGTTGGAAGACCTGTTGGGAGCGTTGTTGGCATCGAAATCCGTTTTATGAGAATGGTAGAAATATGGCTAAAGCTGTTGATAAGGTGATGGTAAAAGTTCCGTATAATTTTGTGAATTCTGTGACAGTTGCGCTTAACAATAAAGATAATATTGTGTATGCAGGTGAGACAGCTAAAGTTGGTGGTGCTCAGGTAAAGGTGGGGACAAGATATAACCAAACTACTAAAGGTACTTATGCGACAAAAGTGGACAGTTCCGAAGTGCGATTAATTGCTTATACCTCGAATAGTAGTACTGGTACGGCAGTGGCAGGGTATGGTAATTATACCTCGGATTTGTGTGGGATGCTGCCAGTGACGCATGGGAATTGCACGATAGATGATTACGATGGGGCGGGAAGGGGTGGAACCTTGAATAAGAACGAGGATTATCGGAATGGAAAGACTGAGACTAAGTTTAGCAATGCTAGCTATAATGTGTATGATGTGTCGGCGGGGGAATATTTCTGCGTAGTGGCGGCTGTGTATCCATACACGGTGAGCGGGAATACAGATGTGAAAGATGCTAATAATAGAACTCCTTGGGTGACAGATGGGAGTAAATATTCATGGTATGTATCAGCGCCGAGCTGTAATATAATTGCGAAGCGGCCGAACTTGCAGGTGTGGGGTGGAAGTCTTTATAGCGCTGGAAAAATTGCGACTTCGTATGCCGAAAAAAATAACATATATGGTTATTATGGATATTCTGCAACATCGAAAGCGAGTACGACGGTGTTTGGCTCTTGGGTGGAGCATTCTATTTTGGCACCTTCTAGTCCTGTGTCGGGATTAGCATCGGGGGCAGCCACTGCGGGATATGGGACGACGAGTAGAACGCCTAGGGAAGGGTTAGGGGGAAGTTTGGAGCGTAACGTGCCAAATTTTTGCGTGCGAAGTCCATTGACTATGCCGAATTCTTCTTGCAGTACGCAGGTATCGGGCGGATATGCATCTGTGAAAGCTGGTGTACCAAGTGATAAATTGGCGTTAATCGAGCGGTTTACGGATAGTGAACATATTGGGTATGAATATGACAATAGCACGACAGGGTTAGGGGATACTTTGGTGCCGCGTGGTAAGACATGGGTAATTCACAGAAATGATGATTTTGCGATAAACGGAAATATTATATATGAGGATAATTATTCAAGTATTGCTGAAGTGCCAAAGCTTATTATATATGCCAATAATATTAAAATCGCTTGCAATGTAGAGCGAGTGGATGCGGTGTTGATTGCGGAAAATGAAGTGCAGACTTGTTACGATAGCAATAATGTTAATTCGAGAGCAAATTCGAGACAGTTGAAGATTAATGGTACTGTAATAACTGATACATTTAATTTGCAACGAACTTATGGGGCGGCGAAGGGTATTGATTCGATAGTGCCGGCGGAAATTGTTGATTATGATACCTCATTGTATATATGGGGAGCGCCGAGATCGGATGCGGCGGCTTCTGGTAAATTATTGACTGTGTATCAGCGAGAGTTATCGCCTAGATATTAGTGATTTGATATAATATAAATATGAAACAGAAAAGTCAATTTGTGTGTCAGCAGTGCGGTGCAACTTATACGAAATGGGTAGGGCAATGCGGTAATTGTGGGGCTTGGAACTCTTTGGTGGAACAGGCTCCGGAGGTTTTCGTTGATAAAAAGTCTGCCTTGGAGAAGGGGCGGGCTTCGGGTAAGAAGTTGAACTTCGTAAAACTTTCTACGATTGTGCCTAGCGATGCGAAAGCGAGACTAGTAACGGAGTTTGATGATTTAAATGTGGTGCTAGGCGGGGGGATTTTGATGGGTTCAGTGTCGTTGCTTGCGGGGCAGCCTGGGATAGGTAAATCGACGCTTTTGATGCAGATATGCGCAGAAGTAGCGAAGAAACACGATGTATTGTATATATCAGGTGAAGAGTCGGCGGGTCAGGTGAAATTAAGGGCGGAACGGCTAGGGGCAGCTAGCGACAAACTGAGCTTTGCGGCTTCGACGTCTGGCAATGATATTGCTAAGACGATTGAGAGTGGTGAATTTGATTTGGTGATAGTAGATTCGATTCAGACATTGGCGATGGATGAAATATCTTCGGCGCCTGGTACTGTATCTCAGGTGACGAATTGTGGCAATCTGATTATACGGGCGGCAAAAGCTACAGATACGGCGGTGATTATTGTGGGGCATGTGACTAAAGATGGTACGCTTGCTGGCCCGAAGGTATTGGAGCATTTGGTGGATGTAGTGTTGAATTTTGAGGGAGATAGATATGGTGGGTTTAAGACGGTGCGGGCGGTAAAGAATAGGTTTGGTTCTACGAATGAGGTAGCAATATTTGAAATGATGGCAGAAGGGCTTCGAGAAGTGCAAAACCCTTCGGCAGCACTGCTGGCGGAACGAACTAACACGGATGGTTCGGTGATATTGGCAACACTGGAGGGGAACCGACCGATTTTGGTGGAGATACAAGCGCTATGCACGCAGTCGAATTTTGGTTATCCGAAACGAACGGCAAGTGGGTTTGATATCAATAGGTTGAATTTGTTGATTGCGGTCCTGGAGCGTCGAACAAAGCTAAGGTTATCTGATAAGGATGTCTTTATAAATGTGGTAGGAGGGATGAAGCTATCTGATTCGGCGGCAGATCTTGCTGTATGTATGGCAATCGCTTCGGCGGTAGCGGGGCGAAAACTAGACGAAGGATATGTGGTGTTTGGTGAGGTCGGGTTGGGGGGTGAGATAAGGTCGGCTTTTCGAGCGGATCAGAGGATTGCAGAAGCGAAAAAATTGGGGTTTCTGCATGCGATTGCGCCGGCGGCGGTGCGAAATAAGTTCGTGGTGCCGGTAAGGGATTTACGTGAAACCTTGATAAAGTATGTAAAATAATATTTAGGCTTTAAAATTTGGTATAATGGTAGAATGAGTGAAATATTGGAGGGACTAAATGCGGCGCAGAAAGAGGCAGTGGAATGTCTGGAGGGACCGTTGTTGATTTTGGCAGGGGCGGGGTCAGGAAAAACCAAGACACTGACGCATAGGATTGCAAATTTGATTCAGCATGGAGTGCGGCCGACGAATATACTGGCAGTGACGTTTACAAATAAGGCGGCAAATGAGATGCGCGAGCGGTTGTGGCAACTGGTTTCTGTATTCTCTTCAGTTGGACCTGAATTTTTAGGTGCATCGTACGCTAGCCAGTCAGTCGCCTCGGTGCCTTCGCGTAGTTTCATGCCATACATGGGGACATTCCATGGGATTGCAGTGAAAATATTAAGACAGGAAGCGGACGCGATAGGATTGGATCGGAATTTTGTGATTTATGATATGGAAGATCAAATATCTTTGGTGCGGCGGATTATGAAGGATTTGGGATTTGCAAATGATAAGAATTTGAAGCCAAAAACAGTGCAATCTATTATCTCGGAAGAAAAAAATATTGGAAATGGTCCGGAAGAATATGAAGCGAAGGCTAATTATCCTAATCAGGTACGCATTGCGAAGGTGTTTCGACGTTATGAAGAAGAAAAAACGCGGGCTGGAGCGTTGGATTTTGATGATTTGTTATTAAAAGAGCTGGAGATGTTACAAAAGTATCCAGAGATACGCAAGAGATGGCAGGAGCGGTTTCGGTATATTTTGATAGATGAATATCAGGATACGAATATTATACAATACAATATCGTGAAATTGCTGGTAGGAAAGAAGCAAAATATTTGCGTAGTGGGCGATGATTGGCAATCGATTTATTCGTGGCGAGGGGCGGATTTTACGAATATTTTGAATTTTGAGAAGGACTTTCCGGGGGCGAAGGTGATAAAGCTAGAACAGAATTATCGATCGACTGGAAATATTTTGGCGGCATCGCAGAAGATTATTGCGAAAAATAAGACCCGGACGGACAAAACTTTGTTTACTGAAGTGGGTGAGGGAGAGCCGGTCGATATAGAGGGGCTACGCGATGAAACGGAAGAGGCTAATTATGTAGCGTTGATGATTTTGAAAATGAAGAAAACTTTTCCGAATTTTAGTGATTTTGCAGTGCTGTATCGGACAAACGCACAGTCGTATACGTTCGAAAAGGCCTTTATTGGTATGCAGATTCCTTATAAAATTGTGGGTGGGGTGAGATTTTATGATAGGAAGGAAGTGAAAGATGTTTTGGCGATTCTAAAATTAATGATGAACCAGCGAGATAAGGTGAGTTTGGCGCGAGTGTGCGGAAATGTACTGAGTGGGATTGGCGAAGTGTCACTCAGAAAATTGATGGCGGCGATGGACGCGATGGAGGGAGAGGATGTACTTAAAAATGCGGATTTGCCTGATGTACTAAGCGCAGCGAAGGCGCGGAATGCTTTGATGCGGCTGGTGAATTTCTTGAAGAAGACTTCAGTGGAAGAGAATGCTGGGGAAATTGTGAGGCGAGCAGTGGAATATTTTGACTTCAAGAGTTTAACGGACGATGGGACGCCGAGTGGAAATGAGAGGATGGCAAATTTAGAGGCGATGGCGGCTAATGCGGCGGAGTATGATTCGTTGGAGGACTTCTTGGCGGATGCAGCTTTGATGTCATCGGCGGATGAGAGTGTTGGAAATAATTCGGTGACGTTGATGACGATGCACGCAGCGAAGGGGTTGGAATTTCCTGTGGTATTTATGGTGGGAATGGAGGAGGGGCTATTTCCGAGTGGACGGTGTTCGGATAAAGAAGAGGATTTGGAGGAGGAGCGAAGGCTGGCCTATGTGGGGATGACGCGGGCAATGCGGAAGTTGTTTTTGACTTATGCGGCTTCACGATATTCTTATGGAAGCAGGAGCGCGAATATGCCGTCGCGATTTTTGACTGAATTAGGTTACAATCCGTATGGTTCGGCTGGATATCGCGATGAGGATGGCGATGGGTTTACGGACTATGGGCTAATTGAAAATGGGTTTGGCGGTGAATTTGGCGAGGAAGATTTTGATCCGTTTCCGGAGGATTTGCCGATTTACGAATGATTTTAAGCTAAAATGCGGAAAAGCCTTGAAAAAACAGAATAAGTGTGTTAAAATAACAGGTAATTGTGTAATATAAAAGGTAAAATATGAGTTTTTCTATTCTAAAGCAAATTGGTGACGCGCAGAAGAAGAAGGCGGTTGTTGATGTCCGTTCTGGTGATACTGTGCGAGTCACACAGAAAATTAAAGAAGGCAGTAAGTTTCGCTTGCAGACTTTCGAGGGTGTAGTAATACGGGTAGAGCGTAAAGAGTCGCATACGGCTCGGATCGTAGTACGCAAAGTGACCTCTGGCGTGGGAGTGGAGAAGTCGTACTTGATTCATTCGCCATTAGTAGAAAAGATTGAAATTACAAAGCGTTCGAAGGTACGTCGGAATAATTTGAGCTATCTCCGACAGCGTTCTGGTAAGTCGGCACGACTTAAGAGCAAGGATTTCGATCGTGCGGCGGTAAATGACACGACGATCGCAGAAGAGAAGCCTGAAGTTGAGGTAGTAGAGACGGCTGAGGTTCCGGAAGCTGAAGCGAAAGCTGATAGCGTGGCTGAACCTAAAGAGTCGAAGGATGACGAGAAGATTGAGGAATCGAAAGTTGATGAGAAGGCTGAAGCCTAGTTTATGGCAATTCTCGGAATAGATGAAGTTGGACGCGGACCCCTAGCGGGTCCGCTTGTTGTGGGGGCGGTAATTTTGCCGGAGGGTGAAAGGGAATGGTTTGCGGAGCTTCGGGATTCGAAAAAGTTGTCGGTAAAAAAGCGAGAAGCTTTAAACGAGGTGATTTTAAAGGAGGCGGTGACGGGACTCGGCTGGGTGTCTTCGTCGGAGCTGGACTTAGTTGGGATTTCGGAGGCTCTTCGGCTTGCGACGAGGAGGGCCGTGAAGTCTCTAAAGGGGCTTCACGCGACGTTTTCTCAGATAGTGATTGACGGAAAAGTGAATTTTCTGAAGTTGACAGAGTTAGAGAAATATGTTTCTACTATGCCGAAGGCGGATGACTTAATTAGGGAGGTTTCGGCGGCGTCGATTATCGCGAAGGTGGCGCGAGACCATTATATGTATGAGCTGGCTGAAAAATATCCGGATTATGGATTTGAGAAAAATGTTGGTTACGGGACGGCGAAACACTTAAAGGCGATTAGCGAATACGGGATTTGCGAGGAACATCGGCGAAGCTTTGAGCCGATTAAAAGTATGGTGGGGTTTTCGAGGGATTCTGATTTTGAAAAAAATGTTGTAAAAAATACAACAGATGTCGGGCTGCGAGGGGAAGAGGCAGTTTCGGGATATTTAGAACGGCTGGGGCATAAGATTGTGGCGCGAAATTTTAAGACGAAATATTATGAGATTGATATTATTTCGATTTTTAAGGATAAGATTTATTTTACGGAGGTGAAGACTAGGGGAAGTTTAGACTTTGGCGGAGGAGTGACGGCGGTGGATAAACGAAAACTAGATAGGATGAAATTTGCGGCGGAGAGTTTTATGAAGTTTCGGGGTAGGGAGTTCGGGCGGTTTTCGCCGATACTCGCGGTGGCGGATGTGGATGGGGAGTTTAGGGTGCGGGATTGGTTTACGATTGACTAGGGCTAAACATTGAATTTGAATTCGACGACGTCGCCATCTTGCATGACGTAAGTTTTACCTTCGGTGCGGAGAAGGCCGGCTTGTTTGACGGCGAGCTCGGAGCCGAGGCGGGCGAGGTCATCGTATTTGCAGACGCTCGCGGCAATGAAGCCACGCTGAAAGTCGGTGTGGATGGTGCCGGCGGCTTCGGGGGCGGTGGAGCCTTTCTTGATGGTCCAGGCGCGGCATTCTTTTTTGCCGGCGGTGAGGAAAGATTGAAGACCGAGTGTGTCGTAGGCGGCTTTGATGAGCTCTTCTAGAGCGTCGTGTTTTACGCCGTAGCTTTGTAGAAACTCTTTGCGTTCTTCGCGGGACATGCTGGACATTTCTTCTTCTAATTTAGCATTTACGAAAATGCAATTTGGTAGGCTCGCGAAACTATCCTTTTGTTCGCCGCTTCGCTCGCGCCCGTCGTTACGGGGCTCGCTCGCTATTCCGCTCCCGTTGTCGCGTATGCTCACAAAAGGACAGTTTTCGCGAGCTATGACCCGTAATTTATTTTGTAATTTCGAATCCAATAAACCGCTTTCGTCGACGTTGAACATGTAGATGACGGGTTTGTCGGTGAGGTATGGGATATTTTCGTCGGCTGGGTCTTTTTTGCGCTTGGCGGCGATTTTGGCTTTGGTTTCTTCGTCGGCGAGTTGGAGTTCGAGGTTGATGATGTCGATGTCGTCTTTGGCTTGGGTTATGATGTCGTCTTCGGGCTTGTTGTCGGCTCTTACTATGTCGCTGTCTTTGAAAGCGCGAACAACGTGGCAGATGGCTTGACATTCGCGAATATGAGCGAGGAATTTGTTGCCGAGACCTTCGCCCTTGGAGGCGCCTTGTACTAGGCCGGCGATGTCGACGAATTCAACGGTGGCGGGGACGACTTTGTCGGTGTCGTATATTTTGGCGAGGGTGTCTAGGCGCTCGTCGGGGACTGGGACGATGCCAACGTTTGGCTCGATGGTAGCAAAAGGATAATTCGCGGCGAGGGCGCCAGCGTTGGTGAGTGCGTTAAATAATGTAGATTTGCCGACGTTTGGAAGGCCGACGATTCCGATCTTTAAATTCATAACCTGCCTGTGATATCTGTTATTATGGGTATAATTATACAACATTTTTTAAAAAAGTATTTATATAATTAAGAAAATCGGAAAATAGTAATATTACGTACTCTTTATGAGTTGACTTTAAGAAAGTTTGGTATATAATAAGTATGAAAAGTATAACTAATTATACTTAAAGGAGACATATATGAAAGATAAATTTGTAGGTATTGCTAAAGTTGGCGAAAAAGGACAAATAGTAATACCAAAAGAAGCAAGAGATATGTTTGATATTAATCCTGGTGATACTGTTGTAGTTTTATGTGATAAAAAGAAAGGAATGGCTATTGTCAAATCTGAGGTATTAGAAGATACTATGGATAAAATAATGCCAAATAATAAATAATATGTATTCTATTGAAACAAAGAAATTGACTAAAAAGTTTAAAGATAAAATTGCAGTAAATGGAATAGATTTAAATATTAAACAAGGCGAATTATTTGCACTTTTAGGAACTAATGGTGCCGGAAAAACTACAATAATAAAAATGCTATCGGGATTAATATTGCCAACTTCTGGCAGTATTAAAGTCCTTGATATGGATATGAAAAAAGATGTATTTAAAATAAAAGAGATATTAAATATTTCACCGCAAGAAACTGCTATTGCTCCAAATCTAACCGTAAAAGAAAACTTAGAATTTATGGCTGGAGTTTATCAGATAAAAGATAAAGATATAAAAATCAATGAACTAATTAGATTGTTTAAACTAGATGAAGTATTAAACAAGAGAGCAAAAACTTTATCTGGCGGATGGCAAAGGAGAGTATCAATAGCAATAAGTTTGATAAATGATCCAAGAATATTATTTTTAGATGAACCTACACTTGGTTTGGATGTTATAGCAAGAAAAGAGTTATGGAAAGTTATTAATGGATTAAAAGGCAAAATAACAATTATTCTAACGACTCATTATATGGAGGAAGCAGAAAGCTTATCAGATAGAATTGGCATAATGGCAAATGGTAGTATTGTTGAAGTTGGAACTTCTAAAGAATTAATTAACAAAACTAAAGCTAAAAACTTTGAAGATGCTTTCGTGTCAATTGCAACTGGAGGTGAGCTATAATGAGAATGATTAATTTTGCTAAAAGAAATTTTAAGGAATTAATTAGAGATCCTTTAGGTTTAGTGTTCGAAATTGCTTTACCATTATTCTTATTATTTATCTTTCAACAATTTGATATTCCAGCAGAAAATTACAGGTTAGAAAACTTCACTCCATCAATTATTCTATTTGGATTTTCATTTATCACATTGTTTACTGCTACATTAATTGCAAAGGATAGAACATCATCGTTTTTAATTAGACTTGGCGCCTCTCCAATGAAATCAAGTGATTTTATTTTAGGATATATAATATCGCTTCTACCGATAGTATTAATTCAGAATATTTTATTCTTTTCTACTGCTATTATTATGGGATTAGAATTTAGCATAAGTATAATACCAACTATATTTGTATCCATGGTTATTTCTGTATTCTTTATATCACTTGGAATATTAATTGGTAGCCTAGTTAGTGAAAAAGGAACTGGTGGACTCGGAAGTATCATTGTTCAATTAGTATGCTTTACGAGCGGTATGTATTTCCCTAAAGAAGTAATGGGTGGAGTATTTGAAGTTATATGTGAAATATTGCCATTTGAAGCATGCCTAAACATAATTCAGGGAACATTACATAATGATTTTAGCAATTTAACTCTTACTCACATAATAGTATTCTTAATTTATTTTATAGCAGTTTTATTATTATCAATTATTGTTTTTAAGAAAAGAATGGTTAGTGATAATAAATAATCGGAATATTAAGATATATTTTGAATTGGAGAAATAAATTTAACAAAAAGGGCTGTATTGGGTCTGAAAAATAAATAAGTCTGATTTGTAAATTGTAGGTAGGGGTTGAAAATCTGAGATAGATTAGATATAATGCGCGAAATGAAGTATCGAGTTATTGTCGAGACCGATTTTCGTAATCGTCCGAAGGAGCACGAACTTTCGGCTGCGATTCTGATTGCGAATCATTTTAAAACCGACATCGTCTTTCTTCGTCCATCTTGTCAACACACTCCAGATTTGAATGTAAAAGGTATAAAGTGGGAACTGAAAAGTCCGCTGGGTGACGGAAAAAATACGATTAAGAATAATCTTCATACTGCTAGAAAGCAATCAACGAATGTGATTATTGATTTGAGACGGATAAAAATGCATCAAATTAAGGCACTTTCAAATATTAATCATTATTTTACGAGCCATCGTAATAAGATTTGCCATTTGATTGTTATAACGAAATCCGAAGAAATTCTTGAAATATTTTGAGAGATTTAGTATAATGGTAATTATAAAAGATGCCCAAGATATTGAACTATATCAAGCGCGTCTTTTTTGTTTAATATAGATATTTTTTCCAATTCGGTTTTGGTAAATGGATTTTTATTAAAAATGGAATGAAAGAAGTAGGTTGGTTTAGAAATACAAGATTCCTATCTTTAAATTATCGTTGAGATTTTACCAATTTGCCTCTCGGCGATGGGCGGGGCGATTTTAATAATGAGTATTTTTACACTTATGGGCAAGGCGGATATTTTGATGAATTTTGAACATAGACATTTTGCAAAGAAATTTTTGGGTAAACTAGCTAAAATTGAAAGTGCTTTTGGGTTAGTGATTGGCTTTTCTCTTTTCTTTTGCGCTAGTGCGATTTTGTTTAAGAATGTGGAGAAAATTCAATTAGCGGTGGTGTTACTAGGTGTTATAGTTGGAATTTATTTGTTCTTGTACATTTTTCTTTGGATTAAAAATGGTAAGAAGCCCTCGCGGTAGATACATTTGGCGCCGTGCGAATTCTTCGATACTAACAAAAAAGAAGTCTTTGCGCTCGGCACATACTGCGTCCTGCAAGAACTATGCGTTTATTGATGGAAATAATTTATATCTTGGCGCAAAATCGCAAGATATAGAGTTGGACTACGGTAAGTTGCGCAAGTATTTACGGACTAAATTTGATGTAGAAAAAATGACCGGAATTCGCGGTCGGTACAAGAACCTTAGGCTAGTCCGGTTATGGTGATATTCTTATTATAGCTTATTTTTCACAAAAAAACAAGATTTTCTGAGATACTTTTTTACTTTGGTTCCGGAAGGTATATTTTGATGGTAAATGAAACATAAAAAAGTAGATTGGTTAAAAATTCAAGATCCCGATCTTTAAATTCATAACTAACCTTTCTTCTCTACTGTTTTGCCTGCACCTATTGACAAAATGCTTAATGTTTGATATAATGGAAGTATATTCGAGGGTACTCGCAATCCCCCCTTCTGAAAAGTTGGGGGCACATTTTTACTTATACAATTCATGAAATGCCTTTTTCACTATTTCTAAATCTGATTCAGGAATACGTCCTAGTTTGGAGTGTAGTCTAGAAACACTCATAACTCTTGCCTGGCATACGGCAGCAAATTCCTTTTTGCCTAAAAATTCAAATTCTGCATACCAAGAGCCGGTTTTCTCTTGCGAAGTTAAAGGGATTCCCATAAAACCAAATTTACTCAATTTTCGCATAATCAGAACTGGACGAGTAAAACGTGCACTTTTGCCATTAATCTCCACTCCAACGTTCTCTCCGAAACTGCACCACCAAACCTCGCCCTCTAGAATCCTTGGAACTTTAAAAATGGAGTTTTTCTTTTAGATTAATCCACTCCTCAAAATGTTTTTCTTCCATATCTATATTATATCAAATTTTAAGTAGGGGGTTGAAAATCTGAGGTAGATTAGATATAATGTCTCGCATGAAAAAAGGTAAAATTATTCCTAACGGTGTAGTATTAAGAAGCCACGAAAATGCGACTGTTGTGTTTTTGACGGAACTTGGTTTTGATGTTGAGCTGATCCCAAAGATAAACATAGAAGGCGTACATACTCCCGATATTATCATGAATAAAATAAAATGGGAAATGAAAGCGCCGATCGGCGAGGGTAATTCGTTGATGAAAAATACAATTCAAAGAGCTGTTAGGCAATCGCCAAATATTATTGTGGATTTACGAAGGACGAAAAGGCATCAAACAAAATGCCTCAGAGAATTAGGGAGGCAGTTTAATAATTCCAAGAGCGTAAAGAAAATGCTGGTTATTACAAAGACTGGTAAAACACTTGATTTTGAAAAATAATCGATGTATAATAGTTAGTATTAGGGGCAGGACCTGCAGTGGATATATGCGGGACACCGCCCCGAGATAGGACTTGTCTCGGAATAGGCGAGTCCTATCTTTTTGTCTTAATATTTTTCCACTTTGGTTTTGGCAATTTAATTCTATTTTGATCGTGAGCGGAATAAAAGAAACAGGTTGGTTTAGAAATTCAAGATTCCTACTCCCAATTCATAACCAACCTGTGTATCTGTTATTATAGGTCAATTATAGTATATTTTTAGTCAATTCAGAAGATGGGGGTATCCCGGTTAGTAAGCGTTAGAATATTGACTTTTTTGGTGTTTTGTGCTATAATAAAAAGTATAAGCTGTTCTTTAACAAAGATTTTCTTAAGGGGGGTAAGAAAACATGAAGAAAATTTGTCAACTGTATATGCCTGCGTTTTATCGCTCGTATGGTAAAAATGCGGTTAAAGAAGTTGTTGAGCTTTTGCCGAGCTTGAGAAAAGCTGATTTCTCAGGTATTTATCTGATTTCTCTATGGGAGGATGGCGGATATGATAACGGCTTTGATGTTGTTAGATATTCCGTTAATCCCGATTTTGGGACAGATGATGAGCTTAGAAAACTGATTCGAAAAGCTCATGAGCTTAAGCTTTCAGTTGGCGTTGATGTAGTTCCGAACCATGTTTCAGACAAAAATATTTTGGCCCAGAATTGCCTCAATGGCATTTCCGGCTACGAAGATTGTCTGTATGTAGTATCCAAGGACGAGGCGAGACGCTTAACAGAGTCAGGAGTTCCGAGCTTCTTCGGCAAACTTGCTTATTCAGATTTTGGTGATAAGTATGTAAGAAGTACTTTCTGTGACTATCATCAACTGAATCTGAATTGGCAGAGTCAAAAGGTTCAGGAATACTTTAGGGAAGTTTTCCAGAATCTTAAGAACATCGGAGTCGACTTCGTAAGGATTGACTGCGGTATGATGCTACTTGAGGATGTATCAAAGGCTAATCCAGCTAATCCGATGGCCTGCATGAATCCAGTCGCTTCGATTGAGGCTGTCCGCAAAGTATCTGGTGGGATGCAGCTTTTCTTTGAGTGGTTCGATCCTTCAACTGCTTCGCTCTTTGACAATATGCCTGAGTGTTATGCTCTGGATTGTTCATACGTAATGAGTGGAGTTCAGAACATGGATTGGAATCACAAGAAGTTGATCCCGTTGGTTGGTGGACACGACCAGATGACGCTCGCTGACAGGGGCATTGACGCGAAAAAGGCTATAGCAAAGATGGGAACATCCGAGTATGGCTTTCTCGACATTCAAACCTTGGTTGGCTGGAAAACGGAGCCGGGTATTTTACCGGACGATGAGAAGTTTGACGCTTCTCTCCAAAATCCGAATCAGCGCTATCGCGCCAGAAGACCGATTGGGCCGATTCTGGAAAAGTTTCTTCAAAACTAGTACTTTAAAAGAAAAGACTTGCAAGAAATTGCGGGTCTTTTTTAATATTGATACTTTTCCATTCTGGTTTTGGTAAGTGAATTTTAGCAGTAAATGAAATAAAAGAATTAGGTTGGTTGAGAAGTTTAAGATTCCGATCTTTAAATTCATAATTAACCTGTGATATCTGTTAATATAGGTATAATTATAACATGAAAAGCGGGAATTCTTGTGTAGATACGCTTATAAAGGGTGGGAGTTTGAGGAAAATGGGGGTTTGTGATATGATGGGGGTATGAAAAAGAGGATATGGTTTGCGGTGATTGCGGTGGTTGTGGCTGCGATTGGGGTGGGGATTTGGTTGAATAGGGAATGGTTTTATGATTATTGGCGAGGCATGACGTATGAGCCTTCTGCGGAAATAGTACAGATAAGGGATAAGTTGGGGCTTACGGAAAGGGGTATTTTTCTATTCAATGCTTCGCAGCCGGAGCTGAATGAGCGAGATGACTTTAATAATAATTGTCCGACCAGTAATGTTGAGACTGCAGTGCTGGGGTGCTATACGGAGAAAAGCATCTATATCTACAATATTAACAATGAAGAGTTGGCTGGGATTAGAGAGCTAACTGCGGCGCATGAGCTGCTGCATGCGGTGTGGGCGAGGATGGGCGAAGAAGAACGGAGGGGGTTTGTATCTGAGCTGACGCGGGTCTTTGACGATAATCAAGCGAGATTGAGCGAAGAATTGGATTCGTATGAGGTGGACGAAAAACAAGAGGAGCTATATGTAAGGGCTGGAACCGAGGTGAAGGACTTGCCGGAGGGGTTGGAGAGACATTTTGCGGAGATTTTTACGGAACAGGATAGGATAGTGGATTATTATGAGGGCTATATTGGGGTATTTGAAAGGATTGAAGCGGAAATGGATGGGTTGACTGATGAAATGGAAAAATTGAAGAGTGAAATCGACACGAAAACATTGGATTACGAACAAAGGATGGCGCGCTTGAATGCAGATATTGTGAGCTTTAATAGCTGTGCAGTGGTGGTGGGGTGTTTTGAGGATGAAAATGCTTTCTATGCTCGGCGAGGTGTGCTGGTTGCGGAGCAGGAAGCTTTGGCGATACTGTATGATGAAATGGGGGGACTAGTTGATGATTATAATGAATTGGTGGAAAAATATAATAAAGACGTGATGTATAGTAATAAGCTGAGCAATATTGTAAATTCACATAGTGTGCCTGAGGAGCTAAAGTGAAGTTAAAGACCAGAAGGATATCAGCGGTATTGGTGGCTATAGTGGGGGTGGTGGTATGGTTATGCGTAAATCCGGAGAGCTACGAGTCGATATTCACTCCGGTGGAGAATACTGGGGCAGAAGCAGGAGTCACGGACGAGGGGAGTATCAATGATGGGGATGTTACTAGTGTTGACGGGCGATTGGCTGTGGAGGTATTGGGGCTGTTGGAAGTGAAAGGTCGTGCCCCGAAAACTGGATATACTAGAGAGCAATTCTACAACGGATGGCCAATGATAGAAGGGTGTTCGCTAAGGCAGAAAATCATTAAAAGAGAATTTGGGGATTCGGCAGTCCTGGATGGATGTAATGTAGTGGCAGGAGAGTATGATGAACCATACACTGGAGACCATTTGAAATTTGCGGTGCGAGATGAGATATCGAAAGGGGTGCAGATAGATCATGTGGTGGCGCTGTCTGATGCGTGGCAGAAAGGAGCGCAGTACATGGATGCATCTGTGAGATACGAAATAGCGACAGACCCACTAAATCTACTGGCGGTAGACGCGAGCGCGAATTCGAAAAAATCCGACGGTGATGCGGCGACGTGGCTGCCATCGAATAAGAAATTCAGGTGTCAGTATGTGGCGAGACAGGTGTCGGTGAAATATAAATATTCGTTATGGGTGACAGAGGCTGAGAAAGAAGCTATTTCAAGAGTATTGCAAAGCTGCCCTAATGAACCTAGTGTCGGTATTTAATTATAAATTTTCAGCCTTCTTATGGCAAGCTTAGAAAAAGTTTATAATTATATGCTATAATAGGCTTAAGGAAAGTGGAGTAAAATATGAAAAAAATCTTTATTAGTCTTGGAATTGGGGCGGGAGTACTTATCGTATTGGCGTTTTTGCTTGGACGATATGCTTTTCCTGATAATGAAATGGCTAAATTGCCTTTGCCGGAATTAGCTGAAGGGCAGAGAGGCGAGCTTGGGATTGATAGGAATGTGAATGAGGCGACAATCGATGAGTATCTTGGAAGAAGCGATGCGGTATATAGGGATCTTAGAATGCTGGAAGATCCTGGAAACTACGAGGCGATAGGGGGCGATTCGAAATTGTCGGGATTCGTGAGGGGATTTGAAGTGGTGCCATTTCCGTATATCGTAAATGTCATGGGGCTACCTGAAGCGGTTGGTGATACGTATGCCGGTAAGACTTTATTTAAACAGCATTCGGATGGGACCTATACGGCGAACTATGAAGAGGCGATGACGATATTGGAGGGATTGTTTCCGAAAGACAAGGTGATTTTCCTGATGTGTGGAGGTGGAGGATATTCTGGCATGATGAAAAATATGTTAGTGGCATTGGGTTGGGATGGAGATAAGATTTACGATGTGGGTGGGTATTGGTTCTATGATGGCGGTAATGATGTAGAAGTGAAACGGATGCTGGATGATGGCTCGGTAGTGTATGACTTTTGGAAGGTGCCGATGCATGAGATTGACTTTGAAAAATTGACGGAGAAGTAGGGTGAGTAGGCGAAAATTTGGCAAAAAAAATGTAAAGAAAAAACGAGCGGGGGTGCTTGGTTTATCAGTAATGTTGGCTGTGGTATTGATTGGCTCGGTATTGTTTGTGGGTGCGGTGAGTGGATGGTTCGAAGGTTCTAAGGTAGTATTGGATGCTGAGTATCAGTGTGATGATGAATGTGGGATGATGGAGCTAGATGTTGATGGATATGAAGAATTGGTCAAAGAAAAGAAATCTTTTGCTGTATTTATAGACCAAGGAGGGTGTAAAACCGCGGAGCGACTGAGGGAGTATGTGCAGAAGTGGTCGATAGCGAATGGAGTGCGAGTATATCGGATGATGTTTGAGGACGTGAAAGAAACTACGTTGCATGATTTTGTGAAATATTATCCGTCTGTGGCGATAATATCACGAGGTAAGGTGAAAGGATATTTGCGTGCGGATAGTGATGCGGACGCAAGTGCATATAATGATTATGCGGAATTTGAGAGATGGATTTCGAATTATTTGTAGGTTTTTGATGTTTTAACGCATAATGAGTCTATAAAAAGGAGTTATTATGCGAAAAATTGAAAAACAATTGGGGGATTATTTATGGTATTGCGGAAAAGTGCGCCGGATGAGTGAGGTGACTATGCATACAAAGCGGAACGTGCTTGAGAGATTTGTGCGCGTGGCGGGGATAGAAGATTTGGCGGAGCTTACGAATGAGGTGTTTAACAAATGGGTGGCTTATGAGACTACGCGAGGTGCATGCGCGAGGTCGGTGAACACCTATAACTCGGTAGTGATAGCGATGGTGAAATATTATCGCGGAACGGGGATGCAGATACCGCTTAACATCGCTCTAGTTGGTAGGTTGAAGGAAGAACGGAATACTCGTAGATTTTATACGGCGAGTGAGGTGGAATATGTGGTGGCATCGGCGGATTTTGACACTGGGCTGATGATACAAATTATGTTTGAGACTGGGATGAGGATTGCGGAGCTGACGAGGCTTAGGGTGGTGAATTTTGAGGGGAGGCGAGTGAGATTTGTGGGCAAGGGGAGGAAACTACGTGAGGTATACATCAGCGAGGGGACCTTGCAGAAGCTGAATGAATATATTAAAAAGTATGGGATACGGAATTATATCTGGAGCGTGTTTGAGGGGAGAGTGACTTTGAACGGGGAAGCACCGACGATAAATACGATTAGAAAACGGATGAAGGAGGCGTTTTTGCAGGCGGGGTTCTTGGATTTTTATCCGCACGCGCTTAGGCATTCTTTCGCAACTGATTTGCAGGTTCGCGGTGCAACAGTGGCAGAGATAAAAGAAATGCTTGGACATGAAAATATTGCGACAACGGAACGTTATCTGCATGGATTCGACGGAAGAATGGGGGAGTTGTTTGATAAATATCGGTAGAGGAATATGGTGCAGTGCAATGTGGATTGGTTGCAAAAAATGTGGCGCCGGTGTTATAATGTAATTATGGCGATAAATATTGTAAAGGACAATTACAAAAATGATGATGGAATGGAAGCTGTATCTATAGAGATTGCAAATGGCGATCTGAAAGCTCTAAGGTGGATCGCACAAAGTTATAGATTGGCAGATGTTTCTGACGTGATTGCTTTTGCGATAGGCATACTTGATAAGGCACATGGTCAACCAGTAGCTGTCGTCGATGAGGATGGGCATTATATTAAATATAAGCCAGCGGACTCATTGAGGCGTAGTGATGACGGCGAAAGTGAATAGCAATAGTTCGAAGAGAGACGAAGAGTACAAGAGCTCTGCTCAGCAAATTGTAGATAGGGCTATGGAAGCTCAGATTTTGGCGCGCGTCTGTGGTAGAAATGATTAGAAATAATAAGGAAATACAGGGAGCCATTGATGAGGTCGTGTCTAATAATGATGCAATAAAAAGAAGTCAGTCACCATTGAGGACAAAAGCGTATTGGATTCCGATTATTTCTAGCGCTGTTATTGGTGTTGGCGGTATTGTTGCGGCTGTTGTGACCGCGATTGTCGCAGCTAATAGATAGAAGAGCGTTTTAGCCTTTCCGTGCACGATGTTTTGTTGATTGAGGATGTTTTTTATAGAGGGGAATTTTTTCACATTTAACACAAAATATAAATTAATTCTGCTTAATAGCAGGAGGAGAAAAAACATTATGAAAAAATTAGCAATCGCAAGTGCGTCTTTGGCTTTGGCCGCTATGCCAGTAGTAGGGGTATTTGCTGCGGACCAATTAGGTCCATTGACCGATACTGTCAAGGTAACAGTTGATTCTGCTTGTACATTAGCACGCTCTGAAGGTCCCGGTGAATACACTGCAACAATCGCCAACGGTGCCTTCGATATGAACATCACAGGTAGTAAATTTACTATAACATGCAACGATACGGGTGGATGGCAACTAAACGCTATCGGTGCAGGCTCTGCAACTGGCGATATCACCAAGATGGATGCAAGTACAAGCACCGATTCTGATGACATCGCAACTGGTACGACTCTTGACGGCTCTGTTTCCAACTGGGCATTCAAGATTGCCAAGGGTGGAGATGACGCTGCAAATATTACATTAACAACTGGTTATGATGCATTTAGCGCCATTCCTGCTAATGCAACTAAAATTGCACAAGGTACTTCAACCGCCGGTAAGTCTACCATTTCTACGACCTATGGTGTAGGCATTAGCGCTACTCAGTCTGCTGGCGATTATACTGGTAAGGTAAACTACACCTTAGTACATCCAGCAAGTAACTAATCGATTATTATCGATGGGACATCAAACGCAGCTTCGTGGGGGTGGGGCTGCGTTTGTGACATAAAGAATAAATATAGTGGAGGTGAAAATGACGAAGAAAACTAAACTCATCATCGAGACCACAGCTACTGTGGCGATTACAGTGGGTGTGGCATCTGCACTGTATTTATTATTTCAAACAAGCGAAACTCATATTACTACTGCTTGGCCAGAGGTAAAAACGGGCATCCTTGTCTGCCAGGCAATGGCGGCGACGGATGAAGGATTTTTTAATACTAATGGGGCACACAGCGTTGGTCAAGAAGTTAAAATTACCTTTATGGGTGATAGGCTAGACAAATTAAATTATGCCTATGAAGGCATTTACAGTTCTTCGGCCGAAGCAACTAAGGCCAATGACAATCTTCACGCAGATTACAACATTTATATGGGAATCGATGCAGAAAAATTTACCCCTAATTTTTCCGTTATTGAAGATATGCTTAAAATTAATCTTTTTGCCGAACAAAAGCAAATGAACGCAAAGATTGGAAAAATATTCTATCTATCAAGTGAGGAAGTAGCTAATTTAACTAATTATACTGATATGGAGCTAAAGGAACTATATCAAAATAAAGGCTTTTCTTGTGAACTAAATAACTAAATAATTATTAAAGAAAGGATACTATGAGTAAAATTAAGAAAATAATCACAAAAATAATGGTTGCAATAATAATAGTAGGTGGCGGAGTAGTCGCTTGTCAGACAGTACGGGCAGAAGATAATTCTACTGCAATTATTCTATCACCTATGTCAGAGAAGATAGTCTTGACACCAGGGGAAAAATACCAAGGATCACTAAAGATTTCCAACCCCAATTCATCTACTGACGACTTGTTGTACTCAGTGTCAGTGGAATCTTTTAATCAGGCAAGAGATGACGATGGCAATGACGATTATGGCAACGTGGATACCCAAACCATAACTTCTTATAATCAGATTATGGAATGGATTACATTTGACAAAGAGTCTGGCACTGTAACGCCAAATCAGACCGACATTCTAACTTATACTATAGATGTACCTACGGATGCGCCAGCGGGTGGGCAATATGCTACAATTATTATTACCGATGAGTCAGACCACTCGTCCAATGAAGGCAACGTTAGTATCGCCAGCATCCCGCGCGTAGCCTCCATCATTTATGCAGAGGTTGCGGGCGAAACAAGAAATACTGGGGAAATAACGGAGAATAATATTCCTGGATTTTTGATGAATAATATACTAGAAGCTACTTCTGTAGTGAAAAATACTGGAAACGTACACACAAACGCTTCATACATTCTACAGGTTTGGCCACTATTCTCTGACGAAGAAATCTGCACCAATGAAGAAGAGCCAGAAACCAGTCTCGTACTTCCGGAGACTGAGCGTTATTACTCTCAGTCTTGTGCATTGCCGTCTGTGGGTATTTTCCGAGCCAAGCAAACTGTTAAGATCTTTGGAGAAGAGTCTATCGTAGAAAAGACAATCATCGTCTGTCCTATCTGGCTACTCTTCATCATCTTCTTCGTAATCGCAGCGATTATCATCTGGCTTGTGATGCGAGTCCGTTCCCGCAAATCCACCAATTCCCGCAAAACTTCCGCTGAGTAGCTAGCGAACTTACGCCACAAAATACCGCCCCACAAAGGCGGTATTTTACCTGACTTTACAAATTAAGCAATAACACAATCACCAAAACCACAACCGCAAAACAGAGGTTGAAATATCATCTTACTCATGATACGCTTTATTCCATGAAAATTAAATACAAAGTTATAGTTAAGACTTTGCCTCAAGATAGCCCCCGTAATCATGAGATGTCTGCGGCTATTCTTGTTGCCAATTATTTTAAGACCGATGTAGTATTTTTACGTCCTTCTTCGCTTAAATCTCCTGACTTAAAAATTGAAAATGCGATATGGGAATTAAAAAGTCCTATTGGAAATAGCAAGAATACTATTCGTAATAATATAAAAGGAGCAAGAAAACAATCAGCCAATATTATAATAGATTTAAGACGATGCAAGATGAACAGTAACCAAGCGTTAGCTAGAATTAAAGACTCTTACAGAAAACGTAAAAGAAAGACTGGAGATTTTTTGGTTATATGCAAAAACGGAGAGATTCTTGACATAAGAAAGCTTTTAGAGTAATATTCTAACTAGAAAGATGCTAAAGATACTTCAGTGTATTCAATAGTATCTTATAAAAATACCGCCCCACAAAGGCGGTATTTTGAGGTAAAACTATTTCTTTCCTGCCAAGGTCTTAATTTTGGAAAACTTAACTGACTCCACCGCTTTGCGCAAAGCCTCTTCGTTGCCATAGTGGGTTTGTTGGCCAGGTGCGTCCGAAAGCATATGCTGAGCAAACGGAAAACTCACTACCTTGTCTAGGACTGCACCAAATTTGCCCGTCCTAGAGCTAGCTACATAAAAGTGTGAAACGTCTTTCATCGGTATATCCAAAGCTTGTTTCATTTCTTCGGGGAAGAACGTAAGAGAGAACAAGTCACCGTCTGGCTCCCCGGCTAGACGCCCATAAGCTATGGATGTATTTCCCTCTATCCAAAGACGTTGGTTTAGTGGTCGCATCTTGGCTTTCATCAAGTTTGCGGTACATTCTACCTTTTTGGAGCCGTCATCGTTTTTCATTTCGCAAACAAAATCTCCTTCGCAAGTCGTAGTCATCACCGCAGAGTGGACATCGGGAGATTTGAGCCCATGTTTTTCATCATAGCTGATAGAATCACTGATATAATCCATCATCACCCAGCTGAGGAGCCCCGTTTTAGTATTCTCGGCTACCAAATAATACTCTGCCCTGGCACCCCAAAACACACTAGTATGAATGCGAAACATCGAAACTATACCGTAATACTTTTCCTTATCGCTTTCAAATGGCGCAGACTTCGCCGGTATAAGCCCTTCTGGCATAAACTTTTGCACCCGCTCCGGTACTGGAATCTCATAAAAGAGAAAGGTGCAATATGGCTCCACCACAAAGGGCATCTTGGTAGCCTTCTTGGTGGCCGATGTTACAATCTTACGTTGTAGCCATACTGGCAGTTTTGATAATTTTGTTTGCATGTAGTGCGACTGCCCCACCACCATCGGGTCCACTAGTCGTTCTACACCTTTGGCATATCCTAAAACGTTCATGGTAATATTATACACTACTTCTCACATGTTATTTTCATTTTGGCAATACGTTACAATATGGTAAAGCTTGAAGTTAAAGTATCAGGAAATTACCGTCTCAGAGAGGCGGTAATTTGTAGATTCGGTTAGTTATTATTCTGCTGACGATGAGGCTCTGCGTGTTTTATTTCCGCGATTTTTAGCCCTGAGCACTATCCAGATGATTAGAACTATAATTACAAAGATAATCAAGAATAGCAACCAGACTGGACAGATAATAACCATTTTAGAAAGTTGCTCGGTAGAATCACCGAATGTGACAGTATATACTACATTGAAAATACCTATTCCTGGCGTATTTTCCCAAGAAGTTTCATGAAATATAGTGCGATTAGGCAAAATCGTGACTTTTTCTGGGTCTTCTTCGTTGCTGTAGACTTCTTCGCTTGAGAAAAGTGGGAAAACTTGCATAGTATACGTTGCGTCATCGTGTACATTGCCAGTGTTTTCTACGGAAGCCGAACCGGTAATCTTACCTGATAGTAGAAAATTTGGCAGGCTTACATCGGAAATAACGCCTTTCTTTACAACATTGCCCGTAACTTCCGCATACACTAGGTGGGCTATGCGGTAAGTCTCACTAATTGTGGATTGGCGATCATTCGCATTGGAGTCATCTAAATCGTTATCCCCTTCGTCGGCACTGCCAGTTTGAGTAACCATGATAGAGAAGTATTGTCCACCAGCTGGAGCTGATTTTGGCGGATTTATAGTAAATGTTATCTCTTCAATACCATTTGGTTCAATGCTACCTGTAGTCGGTACGTCAAATTTAATCCAGTCTGTAATCTCGCCCATATCGCCTTCGGCTTCGTAGGTAATGCTACCTTTATCGTCCATATAGAACGGTTCTACGGATAGCTCATAATTCAAATTGCTTGTTGCTGCTGCTGGATTTGAAACTCTGAACGAAGCTTGCTTTGGTTCGCCTGGATTCACGATTATTTGTTGCAACATAGGCGACACAGTAAGCCCAGTACCAATTGCACTTGCTGCTTGTGGAAATGGTAATATTAATCCCATAGCCAGTACTATTGCTAGTGTTACCCACCTAAATAGTTGTTTATAATATTTTCTCATCTTTTCTCCTTTATGATTAATTGTTAACTTTGCAAGATAGACCTTTTTCTTCTAGCACCTTGACGATTGTATCGTCATCGTGCTTGCCATTTGCGTTCTCTAGTAAGAAATATTTTGCGGTGGCACTGGTGATGTCCTTGGCTTTTGCGTATAGAATCATCTGCGCAGAATCAGAAAGTGAAGAAAAAGTTGCATTCAAAGCGTTGTGCTCTAGACCATCTTTGGCAAATGATTTATTAATTGCTATGGTAATATTTGTCGTAGTCTTCTCAACTGAACCAGGTTCAGTGGTCAATTGATATGTGAGTGAGGCGGTATTTATCTTGTCATTATTTAAGATGAAATCCAGTGCAATAGATTGTTCGTCTGTTTCGTTTGCCTCAACATAAGGATATGGTATATTTTTGCCTGTACAACTGATAGACTGTACCGTCTCAATAGTCTCGCCTTGATTTGAGACGCTCTTTCCATTGTTTAATAAGAAAAGAATAGCTACTACTGCGGCAACCGCAATGCATAACAGCCCAACCAAATAATAAATCCATTTATGGTCTTTTGAGTCCTGTTTTGTCTTATTCTGCATTTTCTAACTCCGTTATTTTAATAGTAAAAATGGAGGGTATATCCCAACCCTCCATCCTTATTGTGTGGTTAATTAAGCACCAGTATAGCTAATCGTATAAGTTACGCTACCAGTGTAGGTATCAGGAGCCTGACCAGCTGCCGCATAAACTTGATACGAAGGATTGAAGGTCGTACCGCTGGCAGAAGCAGTTGCAGTCAAGAATGTGCCAACCTCGTGTGCTTTGTAGTTAAGATATGGATCAGTCGCTGCATTTGTTGCATTGGATTTGATAGCCCAACCAGAAGTAGAACCAGAAGTCTGAGCGCCAGCGGCGATAGTATTACCAGCACTATTGGTGCCAGTAAGAGTGACATCTCCGGCTGAGGTTACTGTTACGGTACCAGAGGTTGTATTACACTTGATGGTGATAGCTGCTGTGTCGGTAGCACTAGAACCATTTAATACAGTAGAGTTACCAGTTGCAAGTTGGCCAGAGAACGAGCGATCTGTATAAGCACCGTCCGTATTTCCGCCATTTTCCATCGTACAACCACCAGTAACTTCAACCGAAAGATTATCGGTGAATTCTGCGCTACCAGTTACGGCAAACACCCCTGCTACTGGCATAGCTGCGAGAGCCAAAGATGCGCTTGCGATTGCTAATTTTTTCATAATGTTTTTTCTCCTCCTGCTATTAAGCAGAATTAATTTATATTTTGTGTTAAATGTATTGACCTTTAACATTTTCAATTATAACTAAGCGCGAGCGGGATGTCAACACATTTTTTCAACTTTTTTTAAACATTTTTTGGGTTTTCCACAGCTTCAAGAGGAGGGTGTTGATGTTTGATTGAGGGTATGATAGAGTGTGGTGGTGCGAAAAAATATGAAACATTCTGATAAGATATTGGAGGTCCAACGATGGTTTGCGAGGTCTGTAACATATGAGGGGGAGCCGTACGTAATGGATGTAGAACAAACGGCTGCCGTAATAGATGATTCGCGAAATACTATTATTGTGGCGCGGGCGGGGAGCGGTAAGACACGGACTATTGTGGCTAAGATTGTGTATTTGATAGCTAAGCTTGGATTGAAGCCGGATGAGATTATCGCTTTTGTTTTTAATGCAAATGCAGCAAAGGAGATAAATGAGCGCCTAAGTAAGATGCGAGTGGATGGAAAACCTATAATGGACGACGGTGCGGAAAGGGCAAAAGTTGATTTGGATGGAGTGAGACGTGATGTAAGTGAGGGAAAAAATCGGGATTTGAAGGCTGTAAGGATGGGGGTCGCGACGACTTTTCATGCGTTCGCGAGGAGGATTGTGTATGATTTTTGTGGTGGGAGGGATAAATGTGGAAAAATTTTGGCGGGGGAGAAAGAATCGTATATATTAGAGATTGTTAGGAGAATGATGCGAGAGGGGGAATGGCTTGCGCGAATAGTGTGGTTTGTGAAGGGTGGAGGGGTGGATGATGCTTGGGGAGAGATTGTTGACAAGTATGGGAGAGTGGCGGAAACCGTGGGGCTGAGTAATGAGGAAGTGCTAAGGTTTGCGAAGATGATGACACAGTTTGTAAATAGAGCGCAGCAAAAGTATCTGAATGGGGAAAAGAGTCTGAGGGAGGTGGCGGATGAATATTTAAATAGTAATAAAGTGGATGAGCGGGAAAGGGTATTTGTAGGATTGGGGGTTGAATGTTTTAAGAGGTATCATTGGTATTTATTGGATGCGAAGCGGAAAATTTGGGGATTCGAGGAATATGGAACGGATTTTAATTTGATAGTGTCTTGGGCGAGTAAGTTGATTGCGTTGCAAAGGGATGGAGTGAAGGAGTGGCTGACTAAGAAGAAATATATATTAATAGATGAGTATCAGGATTTTTCGCAACTATTCCTGGCGGCGGTGAGGGCGGTGCGGATAGTGGCGAAGGATGCAAAATTGTTTGTGGTGGGGGATGATTTGCAAGCGATAAATAGGTTTGCTGGGAGCGAAGTGGAGTATTTTAAGGAATTTGAAAAATATTTTACAGATGAAGCTAAGCGGCTTGAAATTACGACAAACTATCGATGTGACAAAGAGGTGGTAAGGGTAGCGCGGAAGTTTATGATGAAAGCAATGAATGAAAGGGGTGAGTTTCGGGCGAAGGCGCGGAGGAGTGGTAAGGTAGTGTTGGTAAATCCACGTATGATGGAGTGTGAATATGCGGTGATGAATTACGATAAGAGGGTTAGCGGACGGGATGATGTGTATAGGCAAGCGGCACGGAGGATAATAGGGAGGGTGCCAAAAATGACGACCGTGAAATACATTAAGATATTGGTGGAAATAATAAAGAAGAACTGTCGGCTGGGAGATATATTATTACTGCATCGCAATAACGAAACAAATATAGAGGGTGTATCACTGGTGAAATTGTCAAATGGGTTGAAGTGGGCATTGGCGCAACTGGAGGTAATGTCTGAAAAAGAATATGATATGCAGGTGCGATTAATGACGATGCATAAATCAAAGGGACTGGAAGCGAATGTGGTAATAATACTGGAGGCTGATGAAGGGGTGATACCGAAGACGCATCCGGATACACAGTTGTACGGAATGTTTGGCGAGACGGAGGAGGTGGCACTCGATGACCAAAAGAGATTATTCTATGTAGCAATGACGAGGGCGAAACGACGACTGTATATAATACATGATGATGTGGATGGAGTAGGGTTTATTAAGTATCTTGGTAGAGTAGAGAAATGGGAGGCGTAGTATATATTTATATATTATATATATGGTGGGTAATATACGATGGGTGGTATTATGTGGTGGTTAATATGTGGTGATTAATATGTAATGATTAATATTGGCAAAAAAGTATAAAAAAGTCGAAAAAAGTACTTGCAAATGTGAAAAAAGTGCGCTATAATGGGTAGCAGTTAAGCAAGTCGCGTTTGCGACCTCTACAAATAGTGAAGAAAGCGAGGAACAATTTGAGGTCGCTTAAAGCGGTTTCAGGAGTTCTTTAAGACTCTCTGATTAACAATTTGGATAACGATGAAAAGATTTTAAAGACGGAACGAGTGATCAAGTTTGATGTAATCAAGCGGCGATTGCTAGTTAAGTCAATGCATAAAAAGGTAATTAAGGGCACTGATAGTGGATGCCTTGACAATCAATACCGATGAAGGCCGTAGAAGTCTGCGATAAGCCTCGGGGATCTGACAGCGAGAAATGATCCGGGGATTGCCGAATGGGGAAACCTAATACGAGTCATGTCGTATTGTCGCTACCTGAACACATAGGGTAGAGGACGGGAACCGACCGAACTGAATCATCTTAGTAGGTCGAGGAAGAGAAAATAACCAATGATTCCGAAAGTAGTGGCGAGCGAAATTGGAATAGCCTAAACCTTAAGATAACCATACGGTTTAACGGCCAGAGTTATTAAAGGGGTTGCGAAATTAGATAATTTTTATGCTGAGAGGCGGACTTGTCCGAATTTCGGCATAAAGACCAACAGCGTTAACTGAGTGGGTAAAGTAAGAAATCTTAGATCCTAGCAGAAGTATTTGGAATGGTACACTAAAGAAGGTGAAAGTCCTGTATGTGAAAGGGTCTTAGGCTTTATTTATCTTTTTTCAAGTAGGACGGGGCACGAGAAACCCTGTTTGAATCCGGCAGGACCACCTGCCAAGGCTAAATATATTGATTGATCGATAGCGAACTAGTACAGTGATGGAAAGGTGAAAAGAACCCCGGGAGGGGAGTGAAATAGATCCTGAAACTCAGTGCCTACAAGGTGTCGGAGCGTCGCTTGCGGCGTGACGGCGTGCTTTTTGTAGAACGATCCAGCGAGTTAATGTTGTTGGCGAGGCTAAGTCAGTTGATGGAGCCACAGTGAAAGCGAGCCTGAATAGGGCGACAAGTCAGCAGTATTAGACCCGAAACCGGGTGACCTAACCATGAGCAGGTTGAAGCGACGGTAACACGTCGTGGAGGACCGAACCAGGGTACACAGTAAAGTGCTTGGATGACTTGTGGTTAGCGGTGAAATGCCAATCGAACTCGGAGATAGCTGGTTCTCCTCGAAATAGCTTTAGGGCTAGCGTTATGTAGTAGCAGTTGGGGGTAGAGCTCTGAAAAGGTCTGGGGCGGGCAACCGTACCCATCCTTATCAAACTACGAATACCATCTGTGTAATCATAGCAGTCAGAACAGCGGGGCTAAGCTCGTTGCTCAAAAGGGAAACAGCCCAGATCATCGTCTAAGGTCCCTAATTAACACTAAGTGGGAAACAAGGTGAGGTTTCTTAAACAGCTAGGATGTTGGCTTAGAAGCAGCCATTCATTTAAAGAGTGCGTAACAGCTCACTAGTCAAGAGACTTTGCGTGGAAAATGTAACGGGGCTAAGTGTTAAACCGAAGACATGGGATTCTACTTATGTAGGATCGGTAGAGGAGCGTTGATATTGCGGTGAAGTTAGATTGTAAAGTCTGGTGGAGCGGTATCAAGTGAGAATGCTGGAATCAGTAACCTTAAGACAGGTGAGAATCCTGTCGGTCGTAAGAGCAAGGTTTCCAGGGCCACAGTAATTGTCCCTGGGTTAGTCGGTCCTAAGCCGAGGCGTATCAGCGTAGGCGATGGACATCAGGTTAATATTCCTGAACAGGTAGTAGTTGTTAGCAGTTCACATTGTGTGACCGGAGCGGTTTCATGGTGATAACCGTTTAAGTTCCCCGGGAACGGGGTTACGAATAAAAGGTCCTCCTTCGGGAGTACCGATTCTGGGTAAAGCGGTGGCTAGAAAAGCTGACTAACTTATGCTGCTGCCTACCGTACCGCAAACCAACACCGGTGCTCGAGTCGAGTAGACTAAGACCTACGAGAGAACCTTCGCTAAGGAACTCGGCAAAAAAGCGTCCGTAACTTCGGAATAAGGACTGCCCCATCATCAAGTTGATGATTTGCTGGAGCCAACCTCGGCGAAAGTCAGGTTATTTAATTACTTTTAATCTGAAATCTTTCACCGAGACATTTAAACTCTGGCAGCTCAATCGTCATTTTGATGATGGGGCCGCAGCTAAAGAGCCCACGGAACTGTTTACCAAAAACACAGGTCTCTGCTAACGCGAAAGCGGATGTATAGGGGCTGACTCCTGCCCAGTGTCGGAAGGTTAAGGGGAGCGCTTTACGGTGCAAACTGAAGCCCCGATGAACGGCGGCGATAACTATGATCGTCCTAAGGTAGCGAAATTCCTTGTCTGGTAAGTTCAGACCCGCACGAATGGAGTAATCATGTGGGCACTGTCTCGGCGAAGGCCTCGGTGAACGTGCATTGGCGGTAAAGATGCCGTCTGATCATGCCAGGACGAGAAGACCCCATGGAGCTTTACTACAACTTTGCATTGATGTACGGAACATTTTGTGTAGAATAGGTGGAAGACTTTGAAGCAGATACGCCAGTATTTGTGGAGTCGAAATGTGAAATACCACCCTGAGTGTTTTGTGCGTCTCACGCTTGACCTGATCGGCCAAGCGGACCGTGCATGGCGGGTAGTTTAACTGGGGCGGTTGCCTCCTAAAGAGTAGCGGAGGCGTTCAAAGGTTGGCTAACTACGGATGGAAATCGTAGTGGTAGTGTATGCGCAAAAGCCAGCTTGACTGTGAGGGCTACAACCCAATCAGACACGAAAGTGGGAGCAAATGACCCGCTGTACCAGAACTTCGGTTCTATTTACGTGGGAAAGACAGCGCACACGGATAAAAGTTACCCTGGGGATAACAGGCTGATCGCGCCCAATAGTTCACATAGACGGCGCGGTTTGGCACCTCGATGTCGGCTCATCACATCCTGGAGGGGGAGCACCTTCCAAGGGTCCGGCTGTTCGCCGGTTAAAGTGGTACGCGAGCTGGGTTCAGAACGTCGTGAGACAGTTCGGTTTATATCCGGCATGATCGTTAGGAATTTTGAGGAGAT
>Ga0256405_10002504_pt1 | contig 41940 bp, 36 predicted proteins | sample RumenRJG_02DNA_FD_189096 | JGI IMG/M metagenome (GOLD analysis project Ga0256405, IMG submission 189096) | Bovine rumen microbial communities from Lethbridge, Alberta, Canada - RJG_02 | ecosystem: Host-associated > Mammals > Digestive system > Stomach > Rumen | place: Canada: Alberta... | reverse complement strand
GCCCACGTCAGACCAATTACTCCCCTTATTATAATAAAATAAGTGCAGATGTCAGAGTTAATTACTCTCTAACAACTACACTTTTATGGTACTAAATAAGTCAACGAGAACCGTCCCCACTGACTCCCACTGTATTTTGTGGTGCAGATATGGTAAGATACTAGGGTATGTTTACTGAAAAAAAATACCCGAATCTGTATGGAAAGAGAATACTCTTCGTGTGCCGTGAGACATACTCGAAGCCGCTGTGGTTCCTTGCAAGGGAGCTGAAGGAGAGCAACGAGGTGGCGGCATTCTATATCATGTCGTCCGAATGCACCTATAACAAATGTTATTACAATGAACATACTATATTCGAATGGCGTGAGAACCTCCCGGATGTAAAGCTTTACGATGTGTCCGGGATTTGCGATGAGTTCGCGAAGGGCATCGGCAGCGGAGAGGATCCGTCGGATATGGAATATCTGAAGATGCTGGAGAGGGAGTATACCCATTTCAAGCCCCTGGGACTGCAGCTGATGGCGAGCCAGGAGAATACCAGGCATTATCACTACAGGAAATACTGGCCCCTGACCTCCGATGCGGAGAACAAGTACTGGCTGGAGCTCAATTACAGGAACTGCATAAAGATACTGGATGATTTCAGGCCGGACCTGATACTGGATACGGACAATGCCGAGCTGCAGAGGACGGTGCTCACGGAGGTGGCATATAAGAGGGGCATCCCCTACGAGACCATAGAATACAGCAAGTATGGCTTCTACAAATATCCCAGCTTCCAGAACTCCTACGGGATAGACCCGTACTTCAGAAGCCTCTACGAGGACGCCCTGAAGCTGACCGAAGCGGATATGAGCGAAGAGTATGCGTACATCAGGGATTTCCGGGAAAAGACCTCCATCATGAACAAGGAGTTCGCCGGGACGGTCACGAGCCAGTACGAGAGGACTCCCCTCATCAAGTCCATGAAGATAATGCTGGGCAAGTGGAACTACTTCTGGGATCAGGATCATACGGCAAAGAATGCCGCGAGAAAGAAGATCTCGGGTATGCTCTATGCCCCTACGAAGCCCTATCTGAAGTATTATCTTGATGTGGAGAGGATAAAGAGGAAGCTGCTTGTACCCAACGACTACTTCGAGCCTCCCGTAGAGGGTGAGGACTATGTATATATGCCGTTGCATCTGATACCGGAGTCGTCAGTCTTCGTCAAGGCTTCCTTCTATGTGGACGAGCTGAACCTCATAGAGCAGGTGTCCAAGGCACTGCCCGTGGGCTGGAAGCTCTATGTGAAGGAGCATCAGGCCATGCTTGGCGAGAGGGATCTTTCCTTCTACAGGAAAGCGGCAGAGCTTCCGAATGTACGCGTGGTACAGCTCAACTATTACAAGGATCCTAAACCGTGGATCACAAACGCAAAGGGAGTTGTCACCATCACGGGAACTGCAGCGTACGAAGCGGCGCTTATGGGAAAGAAGAGCATAGTGTTCGGTGACGTGCCGTTTTCTCTTATCGACGGCATCACACGTATCAGGTCGTTCGAGGATCTGCCGGAGACGATCAGGGCATTCGGGCAGACGGACAATATCCACTCTGCGGCTGCGTACATCCATGCGGTGAAGCAGGCGGGGAATGAAGTGAAGATATTCTATCTCATGGATGAGGCGGAGGAGATCTTTGCCGGCAGACATGAGGAGTCGGAGGAATTTGACAGGGAACTGGAAGTGTTACTGGATTTCTATGAGAAAGGAATGGTGAACTACGGCAAATGGAAAGCACGATCATCAAAAGACTGAAGGAAGGGAAGTTCGTACTGATCGCTGAGATCGGCGTCAACTATTACGATATAGCCGAGAAGATGGGGATCTCCAACCTGGAGGCTGCAAAGCTCATGGTGAAGGAGGCAAGGAATGCCGGGATACATGCGGTGAAGTTCCAGACATACAAGGCAGAGACCCTGGCTGCAAAGGACTCACCGTCTTACTGGGACAGGAGCGAGGAGCCTACGGGATCGCAGTACGAGCTCTTCCACAAGTTTGATTCCTTCGGAGAGAATGAGTACAGACAGCTGAAGGAGTACGCTGACGAGCTGGGGATAGAGTTCCTGTCCACGGCTTTCGATATGGAGAGTGCAGACTATCTGTGCGATCTGATGAACGTGTACAAGATCTCGTCTTCAGACCTCTCCAACATACCCTTCATAGAATATCAGGCCAAAAAGGGCAAGCCCATGCTTCTCTCCATAGGAGCCTCGGAACTGGAGGAGATAGAGCGGGCGGTGGATACCATAAGGGCGGTGAACGACAGCGAACTGGCCCTGCTGCACTGCGTGCTGGAATATCCCACACCCCTGGAGCATGCGAACCTGTTGAAGATAAAGACACTGAAGCAGCAGTTCCCGGACTGCTACGTGGGATACTCGGATCATACGAAGCCCACGCCCGAGTGTGATGTGGCCAAGGTGGCCTACAATATGGGGGCTCAGCTCATAGAGAAGCACTTCACGCTGGACAAGACTCTCAAGGGGAACGATCACTACCATGCGATGGATCCTTCAGATGCGAAGAAGATCCTGGAGGCCATAGACAGGATGGATATGCTGCGGGGCAGTGGAGAGCTGGTTTCACTTAAGAGCGAAGCGGCAGCAAGGCTCAATGCGAGGAGGTCCATAGTCGCTGCCAGGCGTATAGCCGAGGGAGAGCTCGTGACCAGAGACAAGCTCACCTTCAAACGTCCCGGGACCGGCATATCTCCTACCGAGATAGGCATGGTGATGGGAAGGACGGCAGCCTGCGACATAGCCGAGGACACCATACTGCAGCCCAAGATGCTGCGGGGCTTCCCTGGTGAGGAAGAGGATGGCTGAGGACAACTCCGGAAAAGCTGTCAGATCCGGTATCTGGTACGTCATATCCAATGTGATGATAAGAGCCGTAGGGATATTCACGGCTCCCATATACACCCGTCTCCTGACTACATCGGAGACGGGTTTTGCCAATGATTTCAACAATTATGTCTCGATCCTTTACGTGATAACGGGTCTCTGCCTCATCTACAGCGTGGGCAGGGCCAGGCTCGACTACCGCGGCAGGGAATTCGATGCCTTCATGTCTTCCATCCAGGCGCTGTCCTCCTTCTTCGGACTGGCTCTTCTGGTGCTGGTCATGATCTTCATGCCGAAGGAGGGCCTGCTCGGCTTCGACAGGCTCATAGTATTCATACTGTTCGCCTATATGTGCCTGTATCCCTCCATAGACTATATGCAGTACAAGCTGCGGTTCGAGTACAGGTACAAGGGGAATATCGCCATCTCGCTGGTGATCACCCTGAGTACGGTGGCGCTGTCCATAGCGCTCATCCTGCTCATGCCGGAGGACAAGGGATTTGCGAAGATACTGGGTACGGTGATCCCCTCGGCGGTGGTGGCACTCTTCTGCTACATCGCACTCCTCATCAGGGGAAAGGCAGTGATACGTCCAGAATACTGGAAGTATGCCCTCAGGATAGGACTGCCTACCATACCTCACGGTCTCGCCATGATACTCCTGGCCCGCATAGATGTGTCCATGATCTCACAGATGTGCGGCCTGTCGGAGGTGGGACTCTATACATCGGGCTATACCATAGGTACACTGCTCATGTTCGTGACCAATGCCATAGGCAACGCCTGGGTGCCTCTTTTCAATGAGAGGCTGGATGCGGGCAACGTGGAGGCGATAAGAAGAGACAACAGGATACTGATGGAGGCCAGCTGCTTTGCAACGATATGCTTCATAGCGGTGGCCCCGGAGGTGGTGAAGCTGCTGTATGCGAAGCCTTATCATGAATCCATGTGGGTGGTGGCCCCGGTGGCACTGGGCACTCTGTGCCAGTATTTCTACTCCAACTATGTCAATGTGGAGATATTCTACAAGAAGACCGCTCTGCTGGCGGTCAATTCGTGTATCGCAGCCGGGATTAACATCGTGCTGAACTATATCTTCATCTCCAGATACGGCTATATCGCGGCTGCCTACACCACTCTGGCGGGATATTTCATCCTGATGATCCTGCATTATGTGGCTACAACGGTCGTGCTGAAGAAGAGGATATATCCGGACGGGACGTATTTTATCATGCTGATGATGACCATAGCTGCGGGGACCGGATTCAGTTTTCTGTGCGGCCAGGTGCTGTACCGCTATCTGCTGGCAGCGGGCGTCATCGGAGTGCTGGCGTGGATGTGGAGGAAGGATATCGCGGCATTCTTTGCACTCATAAGGGGAGTCAGAGGGGACGGTTCTCATTGACTTATTTTTTGAGGAAAGATAGAAGTTAAAGAGATGAAAAAAATAAGTCAATGAGAACCGTCCCCTCTGACTCCCCTTATGATATACTGTAGGATGACTATATTTTGGAAGGGAAAGGTAACTGATCTTCATGAAGATACTGGTGGTGATACCCGCAAGAGGCGGATCGAAGAGGATACCCCGTAAGAACGTCAGGATGATGAACGGCAAGCCTCTGATACTGTATTCCATAGAGAATGCAAAGCGGCTGGCCGAGGACCATAACGTGGATATATGCGTATCCACCGATGATGAGGAGCTCGGAGGGATCGCGGAGAGCAAAAAGGTTGACATAATCTGGAGAGATGAGAGACTCTCGGCGGATAATATCACCCTGGACCCCGTGGTCTATGATGCGCTGCTCAAGATGGAAAGAGAAAAGGGAGATGCCTACGACGTGGTGATAACGATGCAGGCTACCTCGCCGACACTCAGGGCGACCACTCTGAAGAGCGCAGTGAAGGCCTTTCTCAACTCTGATCTGGACACCATGATATCCTGCGTCAACCGTCCTCACCTGTCGTGGACAGAGAGGGACGGGAAGATCGTAAAGAACTACGAGAAGAGACTGAACTCCCAGGAGCTCCCCAGCAACTATCTGGAGTCGGGTGCTTTCGTCATCACCAGAAGAGGCTGTGTCACAGAGAACAGCAGGATAGGAGAGAAGATCACAGTATACGAGACTGATCCGAAGGAGGCTGTGGATATAGACTCCGAGGAGGACTGGATCGCTGCGGAGTCCATACTGAGGCGCAAGAGGATACTCATGAGGTGCGTAGGCAAGCCTGCGCTGGGGATGGGGCATATATACAGATGCATGTCCATAGCATACAAGCTCATAGGGCATGATGTCCTCTTCGTCACCGACAAGGACAGCGTGATAGGCAGGGCCAAGCTGGAGGAGACCTATCTGCCCTACGAGGTGGTAGGGGATGATGAGGAATATGAGAAGGTGATGAAGAACTACATGCCCGATATCATCATCAATGATGTGCTGGACACGGATGAGGCTCTGATCAAGCTGGAGAGGAAGTACACCAGGCGTATAGTGAACTTCGAGGATATGGGGCCCGGAGCGTGGCTCGCGGACGCCGTCATAAATGCTCTGTACGAGAACCGGCCCAACAAGCCGCCCCACGTCTACGAAGGCTCTGATTACTACTTCATAAGAGATGAGTTCCTCACGGAGCATCCCAGGGATTTCTCCGCTGAGTGCAAGAATATCATGATCATGTTCGGAGGAGTGGATCCGGCGAACCTCACCGGCAAGATGTACGATATCTGCCAGGTACTGCATCCCAAGATGCCGGGGGTGGAGTTCCACTTCCTGACAGGATTCGCCTATGCCCACAAGGAGCAGATCATTAGCATGCCTGCATCCAATATATACGTTCACCACGATGCGAAGAGGGTGTCCACATACATGCGGAAAGCGGATATGTGTATCACGAGCCAGGGACGGACCATATTCGAGCTGGCCTCCATGGGTGTACCCGCCATTGTACTGGCCCAGAACGAGAGAGAGGCGGAGCATGTGTTCGCCGGCATGGGCAACGGCTTCATCAACCTGGGGCTCGGAGAGAGGACCGATACACTGACCATAATAAAGACCATAATGTGGCTCGCTGATATGCCGCACGTGAGATCGGAGATGAGAGATCTGCAGCTGTCGAAGAAGTTCGAAAAGGGACAGCAGAGAGTGCTGAGGATCATACTGGGAGAGGATCGTTGAGAGCAGCCGTAATCAATACGGTGATCGGAACGGGCAGCATAGGCCGCATATCCTGCGGCACGGCTGATGAGATACTGTCTCACGGCGGAGAGGTGCTGCTGTGCAGGGGCAGAGGAGAGGAAGTAAGCGGATACGACAACTACCGCATAGGCTCCGATGCGGATATGTATCTTCACGGTGTCCTGAGCCGGATCACCGACCGGCACGGCACATACAGCCGTAAGGCGACGGAAAAGCTTATAGCAAAGCTTGAGGAGTACAGACCGGATCTTATTCAGTTGCACAATATCCATGGATATTATGTAAACTATAAGGTCCTTTTTACATGGCTTAAGCAGGCAGGGATACCCGTGGTATGGACCCTGCATGACTGCTGGAGCTTCACGGGACACTGCGTGCACTATGAATACAGGGGATGTGACAGGTGGAAGGACGGATCCTGCGGACCCTGTCCGGAGAAGAAGGTATATCCCGCTTCCCTCATATGTGACGCATCGAAGAGGAACTACAGCGACAAGAAGGAATGCTTCACCGGGATAGACAGGCTGCAACTCGTGACCCCTTCAGAGTGGCTTGCGGGGCAGCTGAAGGAGTCCATGCTTGCGGAATACCCCGTGAAGGTGATAAATACCGGCATAGATCTCGGTGTCTTCAGACCCGTGGGTACAGACCTCAGAGAGAGGTACGGGATAGGAGACAGGATACTGCTTTTGGGAGTGGCGAATCCCTGGAGAGACAGGAAGGGCATGTTCGATATGGCAAAGCTCGCTATGAGACTGGATCCCGAAAGATACGCCATAGCAATGATAGGGCTGAAGAGATCCCAGATGAACATGCTCCCTCCGAATATACTGAAGATAGGTCATACGGACAGTGTGGAGGAGCTGGTGGAGTGGTATTCGGCGGCGGATATTTATGTAAACCCGACCTACGAAGACACTTTTCCGACCACCAATCTGGAGGCTCAGGCATGCGGCACGCCCGTGATCACCTACAGAGCGGGTGGCAGTCCGGAGACTGTGGACGATAACACCGGGGTCGTGACGGAAAAGCAGGACCTGAAGGCCGTCATCTCGGCCATAGAGCTTCTCGGAAGGAAGCAGCCCGGCATATCCGGAGACTGCAGGGAGAGGGCCTCAAGATACGACAGGAAGGACAGATTCAGGGAATATTATGAGCTTTATCAGGAGATTTAAGAATTCCATAATCTTCATCATCGCGCTGTGCATGTACGCGCTGTGCATGGCATCTCTCTTCCTGCTGCTGGGCATAGAGAACTGGCAGATACTGGAGGCTTCACGTACATCGGTGATAATGATATTCACCTTTGTGGTCATGGGCTTCCTGCTGACGAGAGCCTACGGAGGCTTCGACGTGGGAGTGAGGAAGTCGCGACCCATAGCCATCGCCCTTTCGCTCGCACTGATCCTGGATGATATAGTGACCTATATCGTACTTATCATCATGAATACCAACGAGGCGAACGGCAACAGAGTGGTCTTCATCTCATTCGGTTTTCTGCTCCTCTCCATGGTGATCCAGGTGGTCATCATATCGGTCTTCACGAGGGTCGGAAACGCCTTCTATTTTTATGTAAACCCCCCGGAAAAGACGCTTATCGTGGTCGGAGAGGCTTCCGAAGCGGAAAAAGTGAGAGAAGCCGTCTCTATATTTGGTATGCGATATGAGATATACGACACAGTAGTGAAGGACGAACACAATATAGCGGATAAGATAAAAAATGCCGATTCTGTCTTTTTTTACGACGTCTCGAAGGAGAGTCTGGAGCGACTGACGGAGCTCTGTTACGGCGAAAGGACGTCGGTTTACATAAATCCAAGTATCACGGACATACTTTTGCACTCGGGAAAAGAGGTGTTCTTTTCTGATCTTCCGTTCTATCATACCGAGGCCAGACACATGACTTTCGAGCAGAGGGTGATCAAGAGGATGGGGGATATAGTGATATCTCTCCTGGGACTCATCATCACCTCGCCTCTCTTTCTCATCGCCGCCTGTGCCATCAGGCGCGAGGACGGAGGGAGCGTCTTCTTCAGACAGGACAGGGCGACAGTGGGGGGAAAGGTCTTTCGCATCATCAAGTTCCGTACCATGAAGGAGAATAACGGCGAGGAGTTCTCTGTCACCAAGGATGACGACAGGATCACGAATACCGGCAGGTGGCTCCGCAAATACCGTATAGACGAGCTGCCTCAGCTCATCAACATACTGATGGGGGATATGAGCCTCGTGGGGCCAAGACCCGAGATGATGAAGAATGTGGAAGAATACACTGCGGATCTGCCGGAGTTTCGCTACAGGCTCAGGATGAAGGCGGGGCTTACAGGCTATGCCCAGGTGATGGGCAAGTACAATACCACGAGCCGGGACAAGCTGATGCTTGACCTGATGTATATAGAGAACTTCAGTATAGCTGCCGATGTCAGGATACTGCTTCAGACCATGACGGTTCTCTTTTCGGCCGATGAATCTACGGAGGGGTTCGATGGGGACAGGTCCTGAAAACGTCAGGGTTTCGATCATCACCATAGCCCTGAACGCCGGAGATACCATAGCGCAGACCTTTGAAGCCATGCTGGCGCAGACCTACAGGGGACCGATAGAGTATATATTAAAGGACGGCGGCTCCACGGACGCGACACTTAAGGTGGCGGAGGAGTACAGGGAAAGGTTTGAGGCCAGAAATATAGAGTTCAGGGTGTTCAGCGAGCCGGACAAGGGCATCTACGATGCCATGAACAGGGGAATAGACCTGACTACAGGGGAGATAGTCGGTATGATAAATGCCGACGACAGATACGAGCCCGGATGTATCGAAGCTGTGGTGAAGAAGTACAACGAGACCGGCTTTGACCTCTGCTTCGGCAATCTCAGGATAGTGATGCCCTCGGGCAAGTCCTTCGTGAAGAAGGCCAGATACCGCAGGTACACCACCTCCAGGGACTGGAACCACCCGACACAGTTCGTGAAGCGCAGTGTGTACGACAGGTTCCGCTTCAGGTGCCTCAATATCTCGGACGATATGGATCTGTATTTTGCCGTGAAGAAGACGGACGCGAAGATTGTGGTGATAGATGAGGTGCTGGCGGACTTTACCATAGGAGGAGTATCCACGAAGATACCCGCCAGACAGATACCCGAGAGGATACACAGGCGCTATATGGTATACAGGATCAACGGCTACAGCAGAGCCTATATCATAGAGTGTGTGGCCTTCGAGCTTGTAAAGTACCTCGGAGCGAGGTTCGGATGAATATGATAAAAACACTGGTATTGATATCCAACTATTTCAACCACCATCAAAAGGCCTTCTGCGACGAGATGTATACACATCTCGGAGAAGGCTTTAAGTTCGTGGAGACCATGCCCATGGAGGACTTCAGGTCGAAGATGGGCTGGGGGAAGGAAGAGATACCCCCCTACGTGCTGAAGACGCATCTTAGCGGGGAGAATGACAGGCTGGCATATGAGCTGGCAGAGAAGGCGGATGTGGTCATAATGGGGACGGCTCCGGAGGGATACGTGAAGAAGAGACTGGATCTCGACAGGCTCACCTTCCGTCTGTCGGAGAGGGCGCTGAAGGAGGGAAGATGGAAGATCTTCGTTCCCTATCTTGCGAAGAAGTTCTATATCAACCATATCTCCAGAAAAAAGAACAAGTCACTATACTGCTTGTGTGCAGGTGCATTTGTGGCTTCTGATTTTGAATTCCTGCTGGGGTCATACAGAGACAGGTGCTATAAGTTCGGATATTTCCCGTATCCGGAGGCTCTGAGCTGGGAAGAGCTGACTGCACAGAAAAGGCAAAATAACAAAACGCGGATCCTCTGGTGCGGGCGCTTCCTGAAGCTGAAAAGAGCCGACCTTCTGATAAAGGCTGCGGCAGCCGCGAAGGATAAGGGGTATGACTTCGAGCTCGAGATTGTGGGCAGCGGAGAGGAAGAAAAGAACATACGCGCTCTGGTGAAGGATATGGGACTGGAGGACCGGACAGTCTTCCCGGGATATCTGTCTCCGGAGGATACCCGGCATGAGATGGAGAAAGCGGATATATATGTGTGTACCTCCAACAAGCTGGAGGGCTGGGGAGCCGTGATCTACGAGGGGCTCTCTGCAGGCTGTGCCACCATAGCCACATCCATGGCGGGAGCGACACCCTTCCTGATAAAGGATGGGGTGACGGGATATATATACAGGTCGGGAGATGCCGGAAGCCTCGCAGACAGGCTGCTGAAGCTTCTCGAGGATCCGGACGGTGCAAGGGGGATGGGCCGCAGGGCCTATGAACAGATGAGAGACAGCTGGAATCCCGCAGAGGCAGCCGCAAGGGTGCTCGAAGTTTCCGATCATCTGCTGAAGGGAGAAGAGTATTTCTATGAAGACGGACCCCTGAGCAAGGCTCCCGTGCTCTACGAGGACTGGTACAGGGGATGAAGAAGATAGTATATCTCATGGAATATCCCATAGATCTGCCGGGCGGAGCGCAGATGTCCACGCTTTCGGTATGCGAGGGGCTTTCGAAGGGAAAGAGCGGAAGATACGAGCCGGTGGTGATATGCCCGGCACTTCTAAGCCACAGACCTTCCGACTACAGCTTCAGGATACTGGAGTACGCTATGGGGGAGAACAGGGCGGTGAACCTCATGATAAGGCTCAGGGCCTTCAGGAGGTATATCAGGCAGGAGAAGCCCAATCTCATACATATAGAGATGTCGGAGTCGCTCATCACATACGGCTTCATGAGAAAGAGCTTCAGGGAGATCCCTTATATCTACACCGACAGGGGGCTGCTCTACGGGTACAGGAAGCGGAGCAGGGTCTTCATGGACCCCGTGCTGAAAGACGCAGCCATGCTGGTGACCACGACGGAATACAACAAAAGGCTCTGGAGTGAGGGGTCTGACATCAGACCCATATCCGCGATCCCGAATACCATATCGGCGAAGTATTTCGGGGAATATGATCCCGCAAAGCGCAGTGAGCATGAGAGGATAGTGATCGGGCTCGCAGGGAGGATCTGCGTGGAGAAGGACTGGCCCTTTGCCTGCGACTTTATAGATGCACTGGCGGCATCCGGACTGGAGTTTGACGTGGACATTGTGCTGTCCACCTTCGAAAAGGGTGACGATGAAAAGGTGGAGGAGATACGCTCCAGACTGAAGAAAGCCGTGGGAGAGGAGCATCTGACCCTGAGGGAGGATCTGAGTCAGGCCGAGATGGCTGACTACTACTACGGAGTGGACATCTTCCTCATGACGAGCTGTTTCGAGTCCTTCGGCAAGGCGGCGGTGGAGGCCATGAGCCGCAGATGCGTGGTGGTGTCCACGGCTGTGGGCGGGCTGCCCGAGGTGATAGGTACGGAAGAGAACCTGTACGATAAGGTTAACATAAAAAAGGGGGTCGATCGTATCAGATCCCTGGCTGCCGACAGGAAGACACTCGAGGAGATGAGAGAGTATTTCTACGGGCGGTACCTCGACAATTATACCGAGGACAGATATATAGAAAGGCATATCGAGCTATACGATGAGTACGCAGGATAAGCCGCAGGGAGCTCTGAAGGGCTTCCTGACGTATTTTTACGGTAATTTCATAGTGCTGATCCTGGGCTTCATACAGACTCCGCTGCTCACGAGGATACTTGCTACCGATGAGTACGGCAAGACGGGAATGTTCGAGACTGCGGTCTCCATCATATACATATTCTCGGTGATGGGGCTGGATCAGGCATATATCAGGTATTATTACGCGAAGGACATAGACAGGCATTCTCTGCTGAAAAGATGCCTGATCCCGTCTCTTTCGGTCGTGACGGGGCTGTCGGTGATATATATCGTCTTTTCCGGACCGGCCAATATCTTCCTCTTCGGAGCAGGCGGGGTGGATGTGGTGGCCCTGGTGGTGATCTACACCTTCATCTCTGTCTTCGAGAGGTTCTTCTTCCTGGATGTCAGGATGCAGCAGAACGGAGTGCTCTACTCCAATATCAATATAATAGAGAAGGTGCTGTCCATAGCGACCATCATCGCTGCCTTCTATATGATGGGCAATGATTTCAGGGTGGGACTCTACGCTCTGGCAGTCCCCTGGGGCTGCACCACCACCTTCCTCATCATCAGGTATATTGTGAGAAAGCGGGAGGCAAAGGGGAGCTACGTTCCCACCTACAGGGAGCTCATCACCTACGGATTCCCCTTCATCTCGGTGCTTCTTATGGAATGGGCGCTGCAGTCCTGCGACAGGCTGGCTCTCAGGAGCTTCTCGGACTTCAACGAGCTGGGGATATACAACGCGGCCATGAAGATAGTGATACTCCTCATCACCTTCAAGAACACCTTCATAGCCTACTGGTCCCCCATAGCCATGGAAAGGTTCGAGAAAGGGGACAGTGACAGCAACAGGACCTTCTTCAGGGAGGCCTACGATGTGGTGGCGGTGCTCTGCGTGCTGGCAGCGGTGATGCTGATACTCTTCAGGCATGTGATAGTGTATATCCTGGGACCGGACTACAGATCGGCGGAGAACGTGATACCCTTCCTGACCCTGATGCCCATATTCGCCATAATGTTCGAGATCACCAATCAGAGCATCAAGTATTCCAAGCAGGGGAAATATCTGAATATCGCGAGTATAGCAGCTCTGGCAGCCAATATAGCGGGCAATCTGGCACTGGTGCCTCATCTGGGAGGGCTGGGTGCGGCCATCACAACGGGAGTCTCATACATGGTCTATTTCGCCATAGGCTCGTATTACTCGGAGAAGTGCATAGCCATAGGTTACGGATACCGCAGGACGGCTTTGTATTCCCTGCTTCTGGTGCTATATTGTATTGAAGCGTCCTTCGTGGAGAATATGACGGCAGATATAGTGATGGGAGTCATGATCGCGGGCGTGGTGCTCGTTACAGACAGGAAGACGGTCGGAAGGATCTTGAGTTATGCGCGGAACATCATTAAGAAATAGGACAACTGTATATATCATAATTGGCGTTATCCTTATAGCGGCGAATGTGTTCACCTATGGAAGAGAGTTCGGACGGGATCTCAAGATCGTCGATCACACCGCATCGGAGCAGCTGCTCTATCATCCCTCTTATGCAGGGGAGGGCTATGCGCCGGATGCCATAGTGAGGGAGATAGTCAGGGACAGGAAGGTGCTGGTACCCAGGGGAGTGAAGCCCTACAGCGAATACTGGTCCTATACCCATATGCATGACGAATGGAACCCCTTCTCAATAGATTACTTCAGTGAGAACAACTACAACAAGTACCTGAGCGAATATGCGGGGGAGGTAGCGGTGGACACTGCTCTGCCGGACCTCTACGAGCTGTGGACGAAGCCTCTGGATGAGGGGGTGAAGGCGGACTTCACGGATCTGGGCCGGGGACATGAGCTGATGAGATATGCTTTCATGGGGGATCATACCGACGAGGAGACTACGAATCAGTTCTTTTATTCATATTTCTATACTTCGGACTCATATTACCAGCGGGACGATGCGCTCAATATCAATATCTGCACCGAGGGCCTGGATGAAGACGACACCCTGGTGGCGCTCTGGGACACCAATGAGAACCTGTACCTGATGGGAAGGAGCTACTATGACAGGGCGATAAAGCCGTCGTATCCGGAGGAGATCCCCTTTGACGAGGGTCTTAAAGGCAGCATCTATAACGAAGGAATAAGGGAGGGCAGGGATGAATGAAATGTCGTTACTCGTGAATCAGCTCTCCGAAGGGTATCTCTCAGCCCAGGTGACGGTCTGTGTCTGCTTCTTTGTGCTGGGATATGCCCTTTGCCAAGCCTCGGGCATGGGAAAGGCGGAGGTCTGCCTGTATGCCTTCCCGGCAGGGCTCGCGGTATATTCGGTGTGCAGCTATCTGATGCTGTGCCTGGGGATCCCTTTTACACGGGTGAGCGTATCGGTGGTGATGGTACTGATCTTCATGGCAGGCGTATGGAGATACGTGGGTATCAGGATGGCGGAACCGGCGGGCGGAACAGGTGCGGCCGGGACGACAGGCTTGGCGGAAAGGACAGGCTTGACGGGAAGGACAGTTGCGGTTGACATAAAATGCGAAATCCTTACATTTGCGATAGCTTTGGCTGTGGTATTTGCGGTATCGGTCCTGCTGTGCTGCAATATACTGGACGTGGTGGTGGATAACGATACTTTCTATTACTTTTCCACCTTCCCGGAAGCCATAGTGCACGAGGGGAGATATCTGAAGTATTTTGACACATTTCTGACGGATGCGGCACCGATAGGCAGCATAGTCTACACGGTGCCCTATATCTTCGGCTTTGGCGAGACCTTCGGCCTGCAGTATCTGCTGGATCTGGATCTGCTGCTGGTCTTTGCATGGGCGCTGTATGGCATGATCGTCAAGAAATACGGCGATGCCCTCAAGGTCAGGGCTATATGCGTATCGGCGGTAACGACCCTGTTCCTTGCCACATCCACGGCATATCTGACGACAGCCAAATGGATCATGGCGGGGGCATATTTCATGTCATATTATTTTATGACGGCTGTTATAGGCATCATGCCGGGCAGGAGGAAGCCCTATGCGGTCCTCATCCTCTTCAGTGTGATGACAGCCATGCTGAGGCAGGAGGGAGTGATCCTGGTCCTGCTGCTGATCGTCCTGCTGTCGGCAGGGGAGATATATTCCGACAGAGAGCTCTTCCTCGTATATGTGATCCCGGTCTTTCTCGCATCAGCCCTTTACTATGTGAGAGTCTTCTATATCCTGAAGGTGGCGCCTCTCTATGCCTTCCTCACGAAGGGTAAGGCACTCATCATACTGGCTGCCGTGGCTTTTACCGGGCTCTATGTCCTGCTGTGCCGTAAGAGATGGGACAGGTATGCCCGTCTCAGTCTCATCAGAAAGAATATACTCCACCTGGTGCCGGCGGTCCTCCTGCTGATGAACCTGGCGCTTATGGTGATGATAAGGGGCAGATATCTGAACAATCTGCACATGTTCTACCTCAATCTCAGACTGAGAGCGGGCTGGGGCTACTTCCCCTTCATAATAGCGGCTCTGCTGGTGCTGACAGTGATAATGGCAGTCGCAGACAGGCAATATGCCCTCTCTTTCTTTGATTCGCTGATGATATCCTATGTGCTGGGCGTACTGATAGTGGCCTTCGGCAGAGGAGACGATCTGAGGAAGGGTGTGGGAGATTCGGGAAACAGGGTGCTGCTCACCGCGGTACCTTTGATAGTATTTGCGATAGCCCTGAGGCTGGCCGGGGGCTGTGGCGGGAGTGACAACGGTGAAAATGGCGGAAAAGTCGGATAACAGCAGATACAGCCTGAAAGAGATCCTGCCTTACGCGGTGCTCATACTCCTTGGTGTCGCGCTCTTTATACGGAGCGCCTACGGATTCTGCCAGTCGGATGAGAGCTTCTATGTATCCACTGCAGGGCGCTTCGCCTCCGGGGACGTGATATTCGCCGATGAATGGCACCCCACACAGATGTCCTCTCTTCTGACAGCCCCCGTATACGCGGTGTACAGGCTGGTCACCGGGGGGACAGCAGGGATGATACGGTTCTTCAGGTGCGTGTATCTTCTGCTGACCATGGCAGAGGCTGCCTGGATATATACAAGGCTGAAGGGGATGGGAAGGCGGTATGCAGGGTCGGCTCTGGCTCTTTTCATACTGCTGTACTGCCACCTCAACATGGCGACCCTTTCCTACTACATGATCTGCTTCCAGTGCTTTCTGATGGCAGTTCTTATGTGCTACAGGGCAGAGAAGTCCGTGTGTTTCGGGGCCGGAGGCTTCTTCTATGCACTTGCGGTGCTGAGCCTTCCTTCACTTGCCGTAGCCAGCACACTGGTCTTCGTCATACTCGCATTATGCTGCATTCGTAAAAAGGAGATCAGGAGACCTTTTCTCTGTTTTCTGGCCGGGATATGTATACCGCTCGTTCTCTTTCTGATCTATGTCTATGCATCCGGACTGGGTGTTGCAGGAATACTTGCGAATCTTGTTAACATTTTGTCGGACAGCGAACATGACAGAGACTATTATCAGTCATTTAAAGCCTTTTTCCATGCAATAGAGGATGCATACGGTCGTATTTATTATCTGAGCCTCCTGCTGGTGGCAGTGAGTATCCTGAGCTGTTTCAGGGAAAAGCTGAGGAGATCGGCAGAGATATATATACTGATAGCAGATGTGATGCTTTTCATATACTATGCCGCAGTATCCGCAAGGCATACGGGCTTCATGAACACAGCCTTCGCACTGTTCGTATTCCCTCTGTTCTTCCTTGCACGAAAGAAAGACTGGTATATATTCGCTTCGCTCTTCCTGGGAGGGCTCGCGGTATCCGCCACATACAGCTTCTCCAGCTATTCAGACCTCTATGTGCTCTCAATAGGGCACGGGCTCGCGGCTGCGGGAGGGATACTACTGCTTTCGGACTATGCAACAGGGGTATCGGGAAGGGATGTCCTGACGGAGGATGCCGGGACAGAGAGCCTGACCGGGGCTGCTGAGACGGGGATCCTGACGGAGGTAGCAGAGACAGGCAGTCTTCCGGGAAGTGAGATAATAAGGAAATACATATGTATAGCGGCTGTGACAGTCCTGATCCTGGTGAGCTTCTGCCTGAGGTTTGCCTATGTATACAGGGATGCACCGGTCGCGGCACTGGATACGAAGCTTACGGAAGGGCCTGCGGCGGGGCTTATCACCACAGCAGAGCACGCCGGGCAGTATGAAGGTGTACTGGAGGCCATAGAGAAGTACGATGAGGCACAGGGATGCATACTGTTTACAAGGATACTTCCCTGGGGCTATACAGCCTCGAAAATGCGTGTGGGAGCACCCGATACCTGGAGAAATGAGATATCCTCCGAAAGGCTCGTGCAATACTATGACCTGAAGCCGGACAGAGAGCCGGATGTGGTGGTGGTGCTGGATGCAGAGGCGGGTTCCTATGAGACCGGAGGAGATGTGGAGGCTGATCCCGCGCCGAACGCCAATACGATGGAGGGAGAGCTGGGGCGAAGGCTCATGACGGGATATACCGGGCACAGAGAGACCTGCTGTACGGTATATACCCGAAACAGATAAGGGACGGCAAAGCCCGGGCATCAGAAACAGGTAACAGGTAAGGGACGGCTCCGCCGAGGGATCAGAGACCGGGGATGAAAATAATAGCGACAGATATGGTTCCTGCGGCCAGTACGAAGAGAAATGAAGCCAGATACATGATATTGCACGCAATCTTGATATCGCCAGTTACGATATCGCGATTTATGTCACCTAAATAAGGCTTTTCGACGATTTTTCCGAAATATGAAGCCGGTCCGCCAAGCTGAACATTCAGAGCACCTGCTATGGCGCTTTCTGCTTGCCCTGAATTCGGGCTGGAGTGCTTCCTGCGATCCCTTTTCCAAATAATAACAGCGTGCTTAAAGTCGCATTTTAACAGGGCTGATGCAATAATAACAAGGAGAGCGCTTATTCGGGAGGGGATATAATTACAAATGTCATCCAAATGAGCGGCTGACCTGCCAAAATATAAATATCTCTCGTTCTTATATCCTATCATCGAATCCATTGTATTGACGGATTTATACACCAGACCCCCCACCGGACCGAACCGCAAAATGTAGAAAACAGGCGCTATGACTCCGTCTGACAGATTCTCCGAAACGGTCTCTATTACAGCTTTTATAACAGCTTGCTCAGATAAATTTCCGGTGTCTCTGCCCACTATCATAGCGAGCGATCTTCTTGCTCCGTCAAGGTCTCCTTCTTCGAGCCTGCCGTAAACCTCCATAGCTGCTCTGCGGAGGTCTCTGGCGGCTATACAGTAGGTTGACATAATTATTGAGGCTGTGTATCCGAGATAGCGATGGACACGAAAACACAGATACAGGATCAGAATGCCTGAAACGGCTGTAAGCAGCACGGTTACTGCAGTAAGGAGCAGTCCCTTAAGGAACTGCTCCCTGTTTTCGTCTGTATCGCGATATAAGAGTCTGTCGAGTAGATTTATAAGCTTTCCCATCAGCCTGACGGGATGTGGGAGCCATTCCGGATCCCCTGTCAGGGCATCGAGGATGAAGGATATGGGTATCAGACCCGGGAAAGACATCAGCTGCGTCTTCGGTCCAGATCCTTGGAGATCTTCATGCCCAGTATCTGGAAGAACTGTACCAGCAGCACAAGTATGATGACGGAGGGCCACAGGATATGCGGCTGCCATCTGTTGTAACCGTATCTGATGGCTATGCTTCCGAGACCGCCTCCGCCTACTGCGCCGGCCATGGCTGAGTAGCCCAGGATGGTGCCGAAGGCTATGGTGACGCCCACCAGAAGAGAGGTGCGGGCCTCGGCGAGGAGTACGTTCCAGATTATCTTAAAGGTCCCTGCTCCCATAGACTGGGCTGCCTCTATCACTCCGTGATCCACTTCCTTTATGGAAGACTCCACCATCCGTCCTATGAAGGGTGCAGCGGCTATCACCAGCGGCACTATCGTAGCTGCAGTACCGTAGCTCTTGCCGACGATGGCTCTGGTAAAGGGGATCAGCACCACCAGAAGAATGATGAAAGGTACGCTTCTCAGGATATTCGTGATGACATCCAGCACCTTGTAGAGCATGGGATGGGGCTTGATGCCGTCAGTGTCGGTGACGGCCAGCAGCACTCCCAGAGGGAGCCCCAGTATATAACCGAAGAAAGTGGAGACGAAGACTATGATCACGGTCTCCCACAAGCCCTGGAGCAGCATCAACAGTTCCTGTTCAGTCCACATAGTTTACCTCCTCTGCACCAAGGTTCTTTTCCTTGAAGTATTCCACCATCTTGTCGGCCACCTCTTTGTTGGGGGGCAGCTGCAGTATCATCTCTCCCTGAGCGTTGCCGTTTATTGTCTGTGTATTGGCATAGAGGATGTTCAGGGGAGTCTTGAGCTCCAGAGTGATATTGCCGAGTATGGGCTCGAAGGCACTCTTGCCGTCGAAGATGACCCTTATCTGTCTGTCCGAATGCATACGCCTGATGTGGGCTGTCTCGGAGAAGACCAGCTTCTTTGCTTCCTCTGTCTTCGGAGAGCGGAAGAGCTCCTCGACCGTACCCTCCTCGACCTTGCTGCCGTGATCCAGGACTGCGACCTTATTGCAGATCTCCTGAACAACGCTCATCTCGTGGGTAATGATCACGACTGTTATGCCCAGGTCGTGATTGATGTTTTTTATCAGCTCAAGTATGGACTTGGTGGTCTGGGGGTCGAGAGCGGAGGTGGCTTCATCGCACAGCAGGATCTTCGGATCCGATGCCAGGACTCTGGCGATGGCGACTCTCTGCTTCTGCCCGCCCGAGAGCTGTGCGGGATAGGCATCCGCCTTTTCCGAAAGTCCCACGGTGTGGAGATACTTTTCAGCCATTTTGCGGGCTTCGGATCTCTTGTGCCCGGCTATCTCCAGGGGGAAGGCCACATTGTCCAGGACATTCCGCTGCATCAGCAGGTTGAAGTGCTGGAATATCATACCTATATCACGCCTCTTGATAGCGAGCTCCCTGTTGGAAAGGCTCATCATATCCTTGCCGTCGATATAGACCCTGCCCTCGGTAGGTCTCTCCAGCAGGTTAAGGCATCTCACGAGAGTGGATTTGCCTGCACCCGACAGACCTATGATACCGAAGATATCTCCCTTTTCTATTGAGAGATCGATGTTGCGCACGGCCTCCACGTCTCCGTGTCCGGAGGAGAAGGTCTTGCTCACGTTTTCAAGCTTTATAATGGGTTCTCCCATGTTCACCTCCCTGAGAGAAGTATTTTCGCTCCGCTGAACTATCATCTCGCAATGATAGCACAAATATCTGATGTATAAAAGCCCGAAGCAGGCGCTCCGGGCTTTTGGATCCTATGATGGATACGGTCTTTGCTCAGTTCTTGTAAGGGACCACAGCTCCGTCGTAGGTGTCGTTGATGTACTTTACGATAGCATCTGACTTGAGCACGTCCACGAGTGCCTTGATCTTGTCGTCGTTCTCATGGCCTTCCTTGACCGCGATGACGTTCACGTAGGTGGCAGCCGCCTCGGAATCCTGAGCCTCGTATGCGAGAGAATCCTTGCCTACGGAGAGACCTGCCTCCAGAGCGTAGTTGCCGTTCAGGACGACGAAGGCTGCATCGGGGATGGCTTCCTTGACGCTCTCTGCCTGGAGCTCCACGATCTTGATCTGCTTGTTGTAAGACTCGATGTCGTTCACTGTAGCGGTGAGACCTGCACCGTCCTTGAGCTTCAGTACACCGTTGGCCTCGAGCAGAAGCAGAGCTCTGGCCTCGTTTGTGGTGTCGTTGGGTATCGCTATCTCGTCACCGTCTGCCAGCTGAGACAGGTCGGACTTGGTTCCGGGATAGATACCGAATGGCTCGTAGTGGATGCCGCCTGCGTTCACGAGATGTGTGCCCTGCTCCTCGTTGAACTCGTTGAGGTAGGGGATGTGCTGGAAGTAGTTGGCATCGAACTCTTCGCTCTCTACCACGTTGTTGGGCTGTACATAGTCATCGAAGATCGTGACCTCCAGCTCGTATCCCTGCTCGGCGAGGAGAGGCTTTGCCTGCTCCAGTATCTCCGCATGGGGTGTGGCGCTGGCTGCGACGGTGATCTTACCGCCTTTGCCCGATGCACTCTTGCCTGATGCGCCGCAGCCCGAAAGGACCGATACGGCGAGAACACCTGTAAGTAGTAATGCTGTCAACTTTTTCATGATCTGAATCCTCCTTAAAACTTTCTTTAGAATGGTCCCGGACCATCCATCCACGGTAAACCCATTAAATATATAGGAATTATATGCTTAAGTGGATGTTAGGAGTATAGTACCATCAATATTCATTGTCAAGCATTTTTTTATCCGGACCATCAGCCGATATATTTTATACAGAACTGCATGAAACAGGAGGTGTTTGTTCCTATGAAAAAGTGGGAAGGATATCAGCACGGAGTCAATCTGGGAGGATGGCTCTCGCAGTGCGACCATACAAAAGAGAGATATGAAGGCTTCATCACGGAAGAGGATATCAGGAAGATCGGCTCCTGGGGACTCGACCATGTGAGAGTGCCTGTGGACTATGAGGCCACGGGAGAGGAAGGGCTGGTCTATATAGACAGGGCTGTGGAATGGTGCGGCAGGAACGGGCTTAACATGATACTGGACCTGCACAAGACGTATGGCTTCTCCTTCGACGACGGAGAGGGAGAGAAGGGGCTCTTCGAGAGTGAAGAGCTGCAGGAGAAGTTCTACGATATATGGGAAAGGCTCGCAAAAAGATACGGCAGTGTAGGCGACAGGCTGGCCTTCGAGCTGCTGAACGAGGTGACGGACAGGGAATACTCGGATAAATGGAACGAAGTTTCGAAGCAGTGCATGGAGAGGATAAGGAGCATAGCTCCCACGGTCCGCATACTGATAGGAGGATATTACAACAACAGCATAGAGGCTCTGCCTGACCTGCTTCCTCCGTATGATGAGAACGTCATATACAACTTTCACTGCTACGAGCCTCTGATCTTCACACATCAGGGCGCTTTCTGGGCTCCGGGTATGGATCCCTCCTTCAGGATCTCTGTCGATGAACCCTACGGCGTGATGGAGGAGTGCTCGACAAGATATCTCACTCAGGTGACGGTGGGATTCGGCGACTTTGATAAGAAAGATAAGCTGAGCCCGGAATACTTTGGCAGGCTCTTCTCGGAGGCGGTGAGATGTGCCGAAGAGAGAGGGACATCCCTGTACTGCGGTGAATACGGGGTCATCAATCTCGCGACAGCAGAGGATACGCTGAAATGGTACAGATGCATAGGAGAGACCTTCGAAAAGTATGGCATAGGCAGGGCTGCCTGGAGCTACAAGGAGATGGATTTCGGACTGGCAGATGATCATATGAGGCCGGTATTCAGTGAAATCGTCAGATATCTGTAGCGCGTAAAGGAAAGATCTTTCCGGCGGGGCACAAGATGTTGACTGAAACGATTAAGCCGAAAAAGCGGACAACACCACTGTGGTGCAAAGTAATAACCGCGAAGCATCGGTCAATACTGCATTTGACACGATTGTCGACTGGGTGTAATATTTCTTTTATCTAACACAATATATAGGGTTGCGCTTGAAATGTGTTTTTTAAGGAGGAACTGCATAAATGAAGAAACGTAAACTGGGAGTGCGTGTACAGCTCCTTACGTTGGCTCTGCTGCCCATGGCGGTGATAGCGATCGCGATGGCTATAGTAGCCGTCGTGTCCATCCAGAAGGGAATGGAGATGGAAATGCTTGAAGGGCTGGAAGGTATCGCAGAGGTCTACTGCGATCAGGTCAAGAACCTGGAGCGTGAGGTGGCAGACAACGCACTGGAGGACGAGCTCAAGAAGATGTCCGGATATGACTTCACCTACTTCGACGGATCCGTACGTGCGAATACGTCTGTGGTGAAGAAGGACGGCACGAGGCCGATAGGTGTGCCGGCTGCAGATGCGGTCATCGCGGCCTGTCTGAACGGTGGTCAGGTATACACCAGCACAAGTACCGATGTGGCCGGAATGGACTACTGCGTTGCATATATCCCTGTAAAAAAGGACGGCAAGACAGTTGGCATGGCCTTTGCCGGCAAGCCCCGTGCAAACGTGGAGGCTCAGATAAAGAGGAGTATCACGGTCATAGCACTGGTCGCAGTGATAGTCTTCCTGGTAGTCGGATTGATAGCCATCAAGGTGGCAAGCACCTTTATCAATGTAATACATGAGAATCTGTATCTCTCGCAGCATCTGTCCAACGGCGAGTTCGTGACTGTCGACAGGTATCTTGACAGGCAGGATGAGCTGGGAGACATGCTGAGGGCCAACAACAATCTCTCGAAGAAGCTGAATGAGATAGTTGAGGGTATCAAGGAAGTGTCCCAGGAGGTCGATGAGAAGTCGACTGATCTGGCATCTACCGCAGATCGGATTTCCCGCACCACTGACGGTGTATCCAGCGCAATCCTGGATATCGCCAAGGGTGCTACCGAGCAGGCTGACGCCATACAGAGTGCGAACTCCAACGTGGGTAACATCGCAGAAGCCATCGGAAGCGTACAGTCCAACTCGGGAGATCTCACCGGTACCGCAGACACCATGCATACCGACAGCCAGACCTCGTCAGACCATCTGGCCAAGCTCTCCAGGAGCTCCGAGGAGATGGATGCCAACATCAAGGAGATCACGGAACGCATCAACTCCACATCCGCAGCTGTGGCAGAGATCAACGAGAAGGTGGATTCCATCACCAATATAGCATCACAGACAAACCTCCTTGCACTCAATGCCTCGATAGAGGCCGCCAGAGCAGGAGAGGCCGGCAGAGGCTTCGCTGTCGTGGCAGAGGAGATCGGACACCTCGCTACCAGCTCTTCGGATACCGCGAACGAGATCAGGGAAGCTATGCAGACGCTTCTGGGCGAGTCACAGCAGGCTGTGGCCAAGGCAAAGGACGTACAGGATGCCAATACCGAGCAGCAGGAGATCATCAAAGAAACGGTGGCGAGCATCGACAGCCTGATAGGCGGAGTCGAGAGCACCGTGGCAGGTATCTCTTCGATCAGCTCCAACGCAGAGTCCTGTGTGGGAGCCAAGGATATCGTGGTAGATGCGATGGAGTCGCTCTCAGCCATATCACAGCAGAACGCGGCATCCACAGAGCAGACATCTGCTTCCATGGAGGAGCTGAACGAAACGATCAGCACACTGGCAGAGTCCGCAGAGGATCTGAACGGCATATCCAAGAAGCTGGACGAGAAGCTGGCGTTCTTCAAATAAGCCGACATACAAAACGTGTGTTTTCGAAAGGCATCCGCTGTGCGGATGCCTTTTTTCTGATATTCTTCCGATATTATGTTGACAAGAAGGCGCAGAATATGATAAAAATTAACATGTTTGTAATAATTGGGAATGATAAGATCTTGTCTTGATAATAAGGGAGGAAACGTCAGATATGAGCACATCCAGGGAGAACAAAGTGCTGCTTAATGCATTGAAGCTGTTTGTGACGGTGACCGTGATGTCACTCATCATGGTGGTAAGGGCACAGGCGGCAGTCATCTGTCTCGATCCGGGACACGGAGGAGTAGGTACTTCAGGTGCGGGAGCCCTTTATCCCCCCTATATGGAGAAGCAGCTTAACTTCGCTGTGGCAAGCCAGGTCAAGTCTGAGCTGGAGGCAGCGGGACATACGGTATATATGACACGTAACGGAGATGTCAGCCTGGGACTCGATCAGAGAGCCGCATATGCTAACTCCGTCAATGCAGATGTCCTCATCAGCATACATTTCAACTCTTCGGGAGCACATGATAAGTTCGGATCCGAGGTGTGGTCATCGATGTTCGGCGGACACCGCAATGTAGGATACGGGCTCGGCAACAGCGTTCTGAGCCAGCTGACAGGGCTAGGGTTCGCAAGCAAGGGAGTGAAGACAAAGCTGGGACAGTCCGGAGACTACTACGGCGTCATCAGACACGGAGTCAGCTTCGGTATACCGACCATAATCATAGAGCACTGCTTCATGGACAATCCGATAGACAGAGCCATCATGGAGTCAAAGGGACTTACCTCACTGGCTCATGCGGATGCAGTGGGGATCACGAACTATATCAACTCTGTGGGAGGCGTGATACCCAAGGCTGATCCGGTGATCTTCGCTGAGGGGAGCACAGGGGTAGGCGGAGCAGCTGCAGCTGCATCAGATCCCTTCAAGACAAAGTACGGCTTCCCCAAGGATGCATCCGGCAACGTGACCTACACCGATGCTTCGGGCGGAAGGGAAGTGTTCACCGCAGCTGAGTGGAACAAGCTCCTGGGACTTTGGAACTATACCGGAGATCCCGAGGCTTTCCTCAAGCAGCAGTCGGCATCTGTACTGAGAAGCCTGGTGAATCAGTGACGTTATTTGACAAATAATACCGCGCTCTGATATGATTTTAGATACGATATAGATTGTCAATATGAAAGGATCAACGATCGATGGACGGACTTAGCGCTGAACAGCAAGCCCTCTTCGCGAGCATAATGGGTAATTCATCACAGGCACAGGCCAAGATGCCAAATATCGCAGCAGCGGCAGCGTCACCTGCGCCGGCGGCTGCGGCACCGGCTGCACCACCTGCAGGAGGAGACTCGAACAGACTTCTGAGCCAGGCGGAGATAGATGCACTTATTGCATCCATGGTCGGTTGATCGTGCCATAGATAAGGAGTATGCATGTTGATGACCTCTTCGGTAACGGAGAGGTCATCTGTTCTGAAAGGAAATAACTACGGAGGGTACATCAAGATGAGCAAAGCCGTGAAACTGTATCTGGTAATGCCCTGTTACAATGAAGAAGAAATACTGGAAATGAGCTCCGTCAAGGCACAGAAGCTCTATGACAGGTTGATGGAGACGCAGGTGATCACGTCTGACAGCCGGATAGTCTTCGTGGATGACGGGTCCAGGGACAGGACATGGGAGATCATAAACTCTCTTCATGAGAAGAATCCCATATTCCGGGGTATCAGGCTCTCCAGGAACAAGGGCCACCAGATAGCCATATATTCGGGGATGGTGTACTCCGCCGAGCAGGGGGCGGACTGTGTGATCACAATAGACGCTGACCTGCAGCAGGATATAGAGGCCGTACCCAGATTCCTTGAGAAATACTCCGAGGGGTGCGACATAGTGTATGGTGTACGCGACTCCCGGGATACGGACGGCTTTTTCAAGAAGGCTACAGCCACCGCATACTACAAGTTCATGAGATTCCTGGGATGCAATCTTATAGAGCAGAGCGCAGACTACAGGCTGCTGTCCAACCGGGCAGTGAAGGCTCTGGCCTCGTACAAGGAAAACAATCTCTTCATCAGAGGACTCGTGCCCGAGATGGGATTCAAGAGCGATATCGTGTATTTCCATGTGAGCGAGAGAGAAGCGGGATCTTCGAAATATACGCTGAAGAAAATGATGTCCCTGGCACTGAACGGGATAACCTCCTTCAGCATACAGCCCATCAGGCTGGTCATCCTTCTGGGGATGATAGTGTTTATAATATCGGTCGCTATGATGATCGCGACCCTGATAGACCATATGAGGGGAGTGACGGTACCGGGCTGGTCCACACTCACCATCAGCATATGGTTCCTGGGGAGCGTGCAGCTGCTGTCTCTGGGTGTCATCGGCGAGTATGTGGGGAGGACCTACATGGAGACCAAGAACCGGCCCAGATACTTTATCAGTGATGAAACGGAAGACGGGAAATGATAGAATACCACGCAGATGACTACGGGATGTTTCCAGGGGCTGCCCGGCGCATCATCAAATGTGCAAATGAAGGCTGTCTGAACGGCATCAGTCTGATGCCGAACGGCCTGTATCTGGACGAGTGCATGGATATACTGAAGAAGGAATGCACGAAGGATATCAGGCTGGCTATCCACTTTAACATCATGACGGAAAAACCGCTGAGTCCCGCAGAGGAGGTTCCGGATCTATTGGACGGGGCGGGATGCTTTAACGTGACCTACGGAAAACTGCTGAAGGCATCGGTGATCCCCGGCTTGCACGGGCGGTACAGGAAGCAGATCAAGGCTGAGCTTTCCAGGCAGATAGACAGGTGCCTGCCGTATTTTACGGAGCAGGGAAGTGTACGTATAGACAGCCACCGCCATTTTCATATGGTGCCGATGGTATTTGACGTGATATCCGAGCTGGTGGACGAAAAACAGCTGGATGTATCCTACGTCCGGATCATCCGGGAGAAACCCGTATTCTACAGAGGGCTGGCCGGGTTCGAGTGCTTCAGGCCGGTGAACATCATAAAGGTCATGCTGCTGGATGCCTTTTCGGCAATAGACAGGATGCGACACAGGAAACTGTATGAATGCGGCCATTCAGACTTTGCCAGCATACTGTTCTCCGGATGCATGACGAAGAAGAATCTCGGGATCATCCTGAAGAATATAGAGAACAACAGGAAGGCGGTAAAAGAGGACATTGAGCTGATGTTCCACCCGGGAGCCGTGACGGAGACCGAGGATCTGGAGAGGATAAATGACGCGGAGGACAGGAAATATATGTCCGACATTCTGAGGGAAAAGGAAGCCGAGGCCCTGCTGAGCAGAGGCTGAGAACAAAAAAAACAGCCGAAAATGCCGAAAACAGGTGCTTATATGGTTGATGTATACGGGATATGTGGTATACTATTGGGGTAACGATTATGTCCTGAAGCTCAGGACAAGATAAAGGAGAGGATAACATGAACAAGACAGAATTAGTTGAAGCAATCGCTAAGAAGTCAGGTCTTTCAAAGAAGACCTCTGAGGCAGCACTCAATGCATTCACAGAGACAGTCGGCAAGGCACTCAAGAAGGGTGATAAGATCCAGCTCGTTGGTTTCGGTACATTCGAGGTAGCAAAGAGAGCGGCAAGGACCGGAAGGAACCCTCAGACAGGAGCAACGATCAAGATCGCAGCTTCCAAGACACCCAAGTTCAAGGCTGGTAAGGCTCTGAAGGATCTGGTAAACAAGAAAAAGTAATATACGATCAACAAAAAAGCCCGGAGCCATATGGCTCCGGGCTTTTATCATATCCTGTATCAGGCGTTTGCCAGATCGCAGAGCTCCTTCAGCATCTTGGGAAGCTCCGTCTCCATGTTCTCGTCGGTGAACTGGCAGGTGCCCACCTTCTCATGGCCTCCGCCATTGTACTTGAGCATCAGGCTCCCCACATTGACCTTGCAGGTCTTGTTGAGGATGCTGTAGCCTACAGCGGCAGAGCAGCCGTGGCCTCCGCGTCCGTTCACTATCCATGCGGAAATATTCTGCTCGGGATACATGCTGTAGATCATGAAGCGGTTTCCTGTATAGATGGGATCCACGCCCCTCAGATCGGAAATGATCACATTACCCTCGGTACGTGTATGAGCACTGACCATCTCCTTGAACTTCGCCGTCTGGTCCATATATACCTCGATGCGCTCCTTCACGTCGGGCATCTCGAGGATCTCCTCCGTGGACTTGTCCTTGCAGGCCACCATGAGCTTTTCCATCAGCTGGTAGTTGGATACGGTGAACTGCCTCCAGCGTCCCAGACCCGTCCTGGGATCCATGAGGAAGCCGACAAGTATCCAGCCCTTGGGATCCATGATCTCGTCTATAGTGAGATTGCCTGAATCTACCTTGTCCACTGCGATCATCATGTCATCGAAGTTCGGGAAAGTCTTCTTGCCACCGTAATACTCGTATATGATACGGGCGCAGGAAGGAGTGATCCTGCTCTCACCCTTGTACTGTCCGGCCAGGGCCAGCCTCTCATGCTCACTTGAATGATGATCGAACCAGAGACCGCATCCGGGAACGTAGGGGACGTTCGCCAGACAGTCGTTCTCGTTGATCTCTACCAGACCGTCCTGGAGATCCTTCGGATGAGCGAAGGTCCAATGATCCACAACACCGGCTGCCAGCAGCAGAGCACCGCAGGCAAGACCGTCAAAATCAGAACGTGTAACAAGTCTCATTGCCATAATGAAATCCCTCTCAATTATTGAATTTGATACATATATATTTTAGATATAATCATCAGGGAAATCAAGACGCAACTATGGTATAATCGTTGACATGGACAAGCGTATCAGGGAAAATCTGAACAAACTGTTCAATTCATATGATCTCTTCAGCTCGTCCGGAGTCGAAAAGAACCGGTCGAAGATGAGGAGCGAGATCCCGGACATCACCGATGACGAGATAAAAGAGGTGGACGAGTATCTGCAGGACTTCTATGATTTCTGCAGCGTTTACGGCAGGAAGATCGCCGAAAAGTACAAGCTGTCACATCTGCCCTATACAGAGGAAGCAAGGAAAGAAGTAGCCGAATACACATATATCTGCAGGGAGAGATTCCCGGAAGTGGATGAGATGCATATCAGAGAGCTCTTCAGCACCGTCTGCTGTATGATTAACAGATAGAATATCACAGATCACCACACGGAAAACAAATAATAACAGAGGATACAAATGATAAAAGAACTGAAAGAGCGTATATCAGAGGTATTCGTAGGCAAGGAGGACGTGGTAGAGAACGTCCTGATCTGTCTGCTGGCAGGAGGACACGTGCTTTTGGAGGATGTGCCGGGAGTGGGAAAGACCACTCTGGCAAGGTCACTGGCGAGAGCAGTGGACTGCGACTTCGGTAGGATACAGTTTACACCTGATACTCTCCCGGGGGATGTCACGGGAATATCCGTCTACAATATGAAGACCGGAGAGTTTGCCTACAGAGAGGGTGCCGTGATGCACCAGATACTACTGGCTGATGAGATCAACCGTACATCTCCGAAGACGCAGGCCGCGCTGCTTGAAGCAATGGCTGAGAAGCAGGTCACGGTGGACGGAAAGGTATATCCTCTGCCGGATCCCTTCATGGTGCTCGCGACACAGAATCCCGTGGAATTCATGGGAACATATCCACTTCCTGAGGCACAGGTGGACCGCTTCATGATGCGTCTTTGTGTAGGGTATCCGGATAATGACGCGGAGCTTCTCATGGTCCGCAACCATCTGACGGGAAAGGCGGAGCAGGAGACTGAGCCTGTGCTGAGATCCGGCGATATCGTAGGGATGAAGAGCGAAGTGCGAAGCATTCACGTGAGCGACGGGATAATGCAGTATGCCAGAGATATCATAGATCTGACCAGACATGAGTCTTCATTCGTGCTGGGAGCCAGTCCGAGAGCCTTAATAAGTCTGGTGTGCGCCTCGCAGGGCAGGGCATATATGGACGGACGGGACTATGTGAAGCCGGATGATGTGAAGGCAACAGCGATCAATGTGCTGCATCACAGACTGAACCTCACATCGGAGGCAAGGATAAAGGGAGAAGAGACAGACAGGCTGCTCTCCGGACTGATCCTGAAGGCAAGGATCCCCACGGGGTAGATGCATCCGAAGTCTAAGATCAGGAGGAACCGGATCATATTGGCCGTCCTGTGGTCGCTGTCCCTGGCAGGTATCAGCTTCTACGGAGGTCCTGTCAGCTACGGTCTGTTCGCTCTGTTCACACTGATCCCCGTGATCTCCGTCGTATATCTTCTCTTTGTCGTGGCGTTTTTCAGGATATATCAGGAAGCGGGCACCAAATGGCTCGCGGCAAATCACGCTGTTCCCTTCTATTTCATATTAAAAAACGAGAGTTATTTCGGGTTCGCAGGGATCCGTATCAGGTTTTTCTCATCATTTTCCACTATCAACGGGCTGGATGACGGCATAGAATACGAGCTGCTTCCGGGGACGGGCATCAGGAAGGAAACAGAACTGATCTGCAGATACCGCGGTGAGTACGAGGTGGGTCTCAAACAGGTGGAGATGCAGGACTTCTTCAGGCTGATACAGATATCCTACCGCAACCGCGAGACCATGAGGGTGGTGGTGCGTCCGGATCTGATCGAGCCGGGGCAGCTGAAGAGCGTGGATATTTCGAACATCATGACAAGAGACAGCTCCGTGAACCCTTCCCAGCCGGACGTGACGGTAAGGGAATACATACCCGGGGATGATGTCAGACGCATGAACTGGAAGGCCAGTGCCGCAAGCGGCAGGCTGATGGTACGCGAACAGACCGGGGAGGAGCAGGAGGATATCAGCATATTGCTGGGTACCGAGCGCCGAAGCGGGGAACAGACCGTATATCTGCCTCTTGAGAACAAGATGCTCGAGGTGGTACTGGCGCTGGCGGTCTACTTCGCCGGCAAAGGCATCAGGTCGAGGACGATATATCTGGAGGGAGAGCCGGAAGATCTGTACGTGGGAGGTCTGGAGCAGTTCGACGCCTACTATGAGGCAGTATCTGCAGTAAGATACGGCAGCGGGAACGAAGAAAGCCGCCTGATGCAGCTTATGGCGGGAGACAGCAGGCTATACGGCTCGCGCATGGTATTCATGGTGCTGGCAGAGTGGTCGACGCAGGCCATGGAGCTTGCAAGGATGCTGAACGAGAACAATGTGCCGGTGACGGCATATATCATAGGCAGCAGGCCCGAAGCGCCGGTTGCGGCCGGGCAGGGACTCAGGGTACTCAGCATATCCACTGACACCGACATAAGGGAGGTGTTGTGATGATATCCGTGCTCTACGACCTGATATACATGATCCCCGTCGGTGTGGCGGCAGTATACGCAGCAGAGTCTTACGCGGGCCTTTCCGCACCGGGGCCTGCCGGATATATGGTCATGATGCTGACAGTCGGCATCTGCCTCGCCATGCGGTACTTTGAAAGCAGGGTCAAGTACCTGATACCGGGAATGCTTACCGCTATAGCTGCAGGCATAGTGCTGATCCGGGAGAAAGACGAACGGGCCGGATTCCTGATCAGCTGCAGCTGGATACTGTGGATCGCGCTGACAGGCATCGCCTGCTATCTCCTGTGCCGTCTCATCACGAGATACATATGGGTGAGAAGGGGCTTCTCTCTGCTGCTCATTCTCATGCTGCTTATCATGATGCTGCGCGGTGCGGAATGCGGGAAGGCTGTGTTGGCTCTCATATTCCTGCCGCTGCTCTCCTCTGCCGCAGAGGAGGTGCAGCTGTACTGGGACAAGAGCGGGTATACGGACCGAAAGGGGCATATCGTATCACTTGTGCCGTTCCTGCTGATCGTGTGCATAGCTGTATATCTTTTACCCTCATCTGACAGACCCTACGACTGGGGATTCGTGAAGCGCATCTGCGAAGGAGCTGAGGAGCTCGCCAGACGGACGGCGGACCTTATCCACTTCAAGGATGAGGACTACGGTGCAGTGATAGGCTTCTCGGATGAGTCGGGGTTTGCCGGCAGCCTGAAGAGAAAGACGGAGAACGTGATGACGCTCAGGTGCGAAGGGGAGGCTCCGGAGGCTGTATACCTCGCAGGCAAGACCTTCGACACCTTCGACGGGAGAGAGTGGACTTCGTCGTACACCGGAGAGAATAATGACAGGATAAAGGACACACTGGAGACCCTGGATGCCGTCAAGGCATACGATCCGGAGGGGCTTTCGGACTATCTGAAGAGGACGGATATAGGGATCGACTATCTGGAGTTTCGTACCAGATACCTGTTTGCCCCACTGAAGATGCTCCCCGGGACTGTGAGACCGGAAAAGCCAGGGTATGTCCAAAAGGGCGGAGACCTGATCTCAAAAAAGAGACTGAGTCACGGGAGCTCTTTCAGTCTTTCTTACTACCGGATGAATCAGGAGCAGGACGGCTTCAGGGAGATGACCATGTCCGTGAAGCCTGAACAGACAGAGGAATACCTTGAGTACAGGAGCAGGATATACCGCTATTGCCTGCCAAAGACACAGATCTCTGACAGAGCAAAGGAGTATCTGGAGGAGGCCACGATCGGCTGCAACGGGGATCTGGAGAGGCTTGAGAGGCTTGAGAGCCTGCTGGGAGCCTATAGCTACTCTACCGCATCGGGCGGTCTGCCGGATGAGGTGGACAGCGAGGCCGGGTATCTGGACTATCTTCTCTTTGAGAGCAGGCAGGGCTACTGCAGCCACTTTGCCACGGCCTTCGTCCTCATGGCACGCAGCATGGGGATACCTGCCAGATATGTACAGGGCTTCAGGGTGGCAGACCCCGTACGGGGCACAGTCACAGTGACATCGGACATGGCCCATGCCTGGCCTGAGGCCTATATAGACGGTGTAGGGTGGCTCTCCTTCGAGCCTACCCCCGGTATGAAGAGGAGCTCCTCGTGGGGGACGGGAAGCAGGAAGAAGGAGAGCGTACATACCATATATGATAAAAAACCGGACGTTACCATATCCGGTGACGAGGCTTTCGAAGGAGAAGATGAAGGAGAAGGAAGGCATCCGGAGCCGGGTGTCATAGTCCTGCCGCTGCTGCTGTGTCTGGTCTTTCTCATATGCTTCACGCTGACGGACAGGATGCTCTCAAGGAGAAGATATGAGAGGATGCCGGAGGACAGGAAGTTCGAGGTGCTGTGCCGGAGAAATATGAGGATACTGAAGGCCATGGGATACACCGAAGGATCTGCCGAGACACTGCAGGAGTTCAGGGAGAGAGTCGGAGCAGATATTCCCGCCGGGGACCTGAGGTTCACCGAATGTATGGAGAGAGTACGCTATGCCGGAAGGACAGCCGACAGTGAGATGCTGGGTACCGCCTCTGCCAATGAGAAGGCTCTGCTGGCCGGTCTTCGCAGGGAAAGGGGCAGGCTGTACTACATGCTGTACCGTATATGGGGAGCAGGTCTACTTCAAAAATAGCCGCAAAAACCCTTTTGTTTGATGAGGTCATTTGTTTTTTGATAGATTATTCTTTACAGATTATTCGGAGGAATAGGAACATGAAGATTGCGGTTATCAATGGAACCGAAAAACGCGGTGTTACATACAGAATGAAGGAATTCTTTTTAGAGCAGTTCAGAGACGATTCGGAAATCACGGAATATTATCTTCCCAAAGATGGCCCGGGTTTCTGTATGGGATGTACTGCGTGTTTCAGGAATGGTCAGATTCGTTGCAAGGACTTTGAAAAGGTTCAGAAGATCGAGAAGTCAATGCTTGAAGCGGATCTGCTTGTTTTTACATCACCTGCATATGTTTTCCATACAACCGGCGCTATGAAGGCTATGCTTGACCATTTCGGTTACAGGTGGATGCCTCACCGCCCGGCAAAGGAAATGTTCGGGAAACGTGCGGTGATAATCACACAGTGCCTGGGAGCAGGTGGGAGATCCGCAGCAAAGGATATTAAAGACAGCCTTTCCTGGTGGGGCATCTCGACCATCAAAGTCGTAAGTTTTAAACTGATGTCTGAAATTGACTGGGACAAGATCGAGGACAAGAGGAAAGCATCCTTCAAAAAGAAGCTGGACAGCATTGCACAGAAAATGCGATCCATCGATTATAGTAGACCAGGCCACACAGGTGTTGTGGTGAAGGCAAAGTTTTATGCCGTTAGGATGCTGCAGACAAGTCTTGGTAAACAGAACCCTGAATATACAGATTTTAAGTATTGGAATGAAAATGGCTGGATTGGAAAAGTAAGACCTTGGCTCCCGCCGGATCATATATAGGCTGCCCTTCAGGGTGACCTTTTTTATTTTCTGCTCAATATGATCGACCAGAGGACTTCATGAATATTCATCGTTCCATCTTCTTTTATGAACGGACGGAAGTTGAAGTTTGCAGGGATCTTAACAGTGTTAGTCAGACCTCCGGCACCTCCGGCAATCGATATCTTTATGTTATATTCGAACTTGCTGTTCAATGTAAGGAGATTAACCGTAGCCGGATCAAGTATATCAACCTTTGTCATATCAAGACCTATCACTTTACGGGCTTCCTCGGGTCTGTTAGTCGGCTTCGTAGTAGCAAGTGTTCTGAGCAATGTCTGCGCTACAGCCATCTGCCTACTTGCCGCCTCCTGCTTCGCAGCCTTCTCGACAGCTATCGTTGCAGCGGCCTTTGCCGGAGTCCATGAAGGCTCCGCAACACTTGTCCTGCTTTCCTCGTGGGAATCGTCATCCTTAGATTTATCAAACGGATTTACACCCCGCTTACACCTTTTTGAAGGTGGACTACCCGATGAATGATGAGAGCACTCTGCGAGATGCAGGGTGCTGTTTCTATGGATGAGTAGCAATTAACTCTTATAGAGAAATAATTGCCTGCTGACTGAAAACAAGCGGCCTCTGTTGGAGGCCGCTTCATAGGGTATAAAGAATTCCGGAGGGGGAATTTATTTTTTAACGTGGAATGCGTTCATCTGAGGATATACAGCGGATGCGCCGAGCTGCTCTTCAATGCGGAGAAGCTGGTTGTACTTGGCAACTCTTTCACTTCTGCTGGGAGCGCCGGTCTTGATCTGGCAGGTGTTAAGAGCAACCGCAAGATCTGCGATGGTGGTATCTGCGGTCTCTCCTGAACGGTGAGAGGAGATTGCGGTATATCCTGCGTTGTGAGCCATCTTGATGGCTTCGAGAGTTTCTGATACCGAACCGATCTGGTTAAGCTTGATCAGTATGGAGTTTCCTGCTCCAAGCTTAATTCCTTTTGCAAGTCTTTCGGTATTTGTAACGAAGAGGTCGTCACCTACGAGCTGAACCTTGTGACCGATCTTAGCGGTCATTCTCTGCCAGCCTTCCCAGTCCTCTTCATCAAGACCGTCCTCGATGGAGATGATTGGATACTTGTCTACGAGGCTTTCCCAATGAGCGATGAGTTCATCTGAGGTAAACTCTTTACCGGACTTTGGCTGCTTGTAGAATCCTTTTCCCTTTTCGCTCTTCCATTCGGAAGAAGCTGCGTCCATAGCGATCATGAAATCCTTGCCGGGATCAAAGCCGGCTTTTCTGATAGCTTCAAGGATCTTCTCGATAGCTTCTTCATCACTCTTTAACTGATTGGGAGCAAATCCACCCTCGTCACCTACTGCGGTAACATCGCCCATATCCTTGATAAGAGCCTTGAGAGAATGGAAGACCTCTGCACACCAGCGAAGAGCTTCTTTAAAAGAAGGAGCACCGACGGGCATGATCATGAATTCCTGAGTGTCAACTGCGCTGTCAGCGTGAGCGCCGCCGTTTAAGATATTCATCATGGGAACGGGAAGTCTGTTTCCGTTTACTCCGCCTAAGAATCTGTAAAGAGGGATATCCAGAGCTTTTGCGGCAGCTCTTGCGGTTGCAATTGAAACGGCGAGAACTGCGTTTGCTCCGAGGTTTGACTTATCCTTGGTTCCGTCGGCCTTTATCATGGCTGCATCAACGGCATAAGTGTCGGATGCATCAAGTCCGAGAATAGCTTCTTTGATCTTGGTATTGATATTTTCTACCGCATTGGTAACACCCTTTCCGAGATATCTGGACTTATCACCGTCCCTTAATTCGAGTGCTTCGAATTCGCCGGTGGAAGCTCCGCTGGGAGCGCATCCAGTTGCAACGGTTCCGTCAGCGAGAGTGATCTCTGCTTCAACTGTGGGATTTCCTCTTGAGTCGAGGATTTCTCTGCCGTAGACATCTACGATTTCTAAATAGTCTTTCATGACATTCCTCCTGTAACATTGAATTCCCCTCCCTTTATTCCGTCATAGGAACGGATAAAAGGAGAGGAATCAAACATGATTTATTCAACAGTTAGTTATCACTAACCATAAATAGATTACCATTAAAAATGCTGGGTGTCAACAAAAAAAGTCGCCCGTTAGGGGGTGCAAATGAACCCCCTCCCTCGACAAGTGATTTACAACATTTGAAATCGCCACGATGTGATGAAAATTGAATATAGCGGCTGCTTATGCTTAAGCGGCCTTAACTACCAACAGACAAACCCGCCGTGGGAATGTCAAGAAGATACGTGTTACGATGTATGACTTGGCACTCTTGGGGCGGTTTTGTTATATGCGGCAATTTGTCGGTATAAAATGTGGGTTATATGTCGGTATAAAGAAGGATTTGTAATTTAATCATTGTGGGTTCAATTTTATCATTGCGTCCAAAATGATAAAAATATCATTGACAATGATGAAGTTACAACGTATTATTTAATTGCATCATTTTGAAATATGATGATCAAAATGAGAAGATGATGAGGAAATTAAAATGAGATCTTTTGATTATAATAAAGAGTGGGAAAAGCTATTAACTCCGGAGATAGTGGCTCTTCTTACGCAAATACATGAATTCAAAGGCGAACAGTCTATGTTCATAGAGGCGAAGGCTGACACACTCACGCAGCTTGTAGAGATTGCCAAAATACAAAGTACTGAAGCCTCTAACAAGATTGAGGGTATTTATACCTCCAATGAAAGATTAAAAGCTATTGTCAAAGATAAAACTACGCCAAAAACCAGAAATGAGCGTGAAATTGCAGGATATCGCGATGTCCTGAATACAATTCATGAAAACCACGATTATATTTCGATTCGCCCCAATATTATATTGCAGCTGCACAGAGACCTTTATAAATTTGAAGGTTATGATATCGGAGGTAAGTACAAGGCTGGTGACAATATCATTGAGGAAGAAGACGGACAGGGTAATATACATGTTCGCTTTAGGCCTGTTGCAGCATGGGAGACACCGGAAGCAATCGAGAATCTATGCGGCGAGTTTAACAAAGCAATGGATTCGAAAAAGATAGATCCGCTTTTATTAATCCCAATGTTCATTTTGGATTTTCTTTGTATCCATCCATTTAATGACGGGAATGGTAGAATGAGCAGATTATTAACCCTCCTTTGCCTATATAGATCCGGTTATATCGTAGGGAAGTACATAAGTATTGAACACCTGATTGAAAAGACCAAAGAATCATACTATGACGACTTGCAGGCAAGTTCGGCAGGGTGGCATGTGGAAGAAAATGATTACGCGCCGTTTGTTCGGTATATGCTTGGGGTTGTTGTAGCAGCATACAGAGATTTTAAAGCAAGGGTCGAAACATTAACTGCCAGCGGGCTTTCAAAGCCTGAAAGGATTGCAAAACTGATTCAGAGTACGTATAGGGAGATAACAAAGACCGAGATTATGGAGAAATGTCCTGATATAAGTCAGATTACAGTTCAAAGAACGCTGGCGGATTTACTGGAAAAGGAAAAGATCATAAAGATTGGCGGCGGCAGATATACAAAATACGTTTGGGACAGAGATAAGGAATAAAGGAGAACGATAATGACCGGAGAACTTGGTAATAAGATTGATAGTTTGTGGGAAATCTTTTGGAACGGAGGAATCACCAATCCGCTCGATGTTGTTGAGCAGATGACATACCTCATGTTTATAAAGGATCTGGATGATACGGATAACCTTCGTGCAAAGGAAGCTGCCATGCTTGGACTTCCTTACAAGAGCATCTTTGCTGACGAAGTTGAAATCGGAGACCGTAAAGTTGATGGTAATCAGCTTAAGTGGTCTACCTTCCACGACTTCCCCGCACAGAGAATGTATTCTGTTGTCCAGGAATGGGTATTCCCTTTTATAAAGAATCTTCATGGAGATAAGAACTCTGCCTATAGCAAGTACATGGATGATGCAATCTTTAAGGTAAACACGCCTTTGATGCTCTCCAAGATTGTAGATGCGATGGATGAGATCTATTCCATGATGGAAGAACTACATCAGACAGATATCCGCGGTGATGTATATGAGTACCTTCTTTCCAAGATTGCCCAGTCCGGTGTTAACGGTCAGTTCAGAACTCCGAGACATATCATCCGTATGATGGTAGAGATGATGGATCCGAAGCCTACAGACTTTATCTGCGATCCGGCTTGCGGAACGTCAGGATTCCTTGTTACCAGCGGAGACTACTTAAGAGAAAAATACAAGAAGGAAGTACTTCTTGATAAACAGAACAGAAATCACTTCATGAATGATATGTTCCACGGATATGACATGGACAGAACTATGCTTCGAATCGGCGCTATGAATATGATGACTCACGGAGTAGAGAACCCGTTTATTGAGTACCGTGACAGCTTATCCGATCAGAACCCTGATAAGGATATGTATTCCCTTATTCTGGCGAATCCGCCGTTTAAGGGCAATCTCGATGCAGACACCGTATCAACAGACCTTCAAAAGGTATGCAAAACCAAGAAGACAGAGCTTTTGTTCCTTGCGCTGTTTGTAAGAATGCTTAAGATTGGTGGAAGATGTGCTTGCATCGTTCCTGACGGAGTACTCTTTGGATCTTCCAATGCACATAAGGCTATCAGAAAAGAAATCGTAGAAAATCAGCGACTTGAAGCAGTTATTTCCATGCCTTCCGGTGTGTTTAAGCCTTATGCCGGAGTATCTACCGGTATACTTATTTTTACTAAGACAGGACATGGCGGAACAGACGATGTATGGTTCTATGATATGACTGCTGACGGCTTCAGTCTTGATGATAAGCGTACAGAAATCAAGGATAACGATATCCCTGATATCATCAGCCGCTTCAAAAATCTTGAAGCTGAAAAAGACAGAAAACGTACGGACAAGTCTTTTATGGTTTCTAAGAAGGAAATTGCTGATAATGATTATGATCTCTCTATCAACAAGTACAAAGAAGTTGAATATGTAGCGGTAGAGTATCCGCCTACATCAGAGATTATGGCAAACATCAGAGAAATCGAGAAGCAGATCAGTCAGGAAATGGATGAGCTGGAAAAACTGCTGGCGCAGTGACGCAAGTAGTTGAAATATGTAACTGGTTGAAGGTGTGGCAAGTTGTCACGGGTTTTAGACCAATTTCCTGAGGTCGGGAAATTGGTAGAACTATGCCGGAAAACTTATGTTGGATGAGTGAGGTTTAAAGTGGCAGAGTGAGAACAAAAAAGGAGAATTATGAATTATAACAACTATCCATATAGTATTTTTAATCAGAGTTCGTTACTAAATTATGGACAACAGAATACTAGCAGTTTACAACAACATCAAGCAGAACAACAAAAGAATATCTTAGAGATGAGAAAGGCTATAAAGGACTATTGTGAAGCTGCTCGAAAGGTATCGCCGGAGTATCAGCAAATGGCGATAGATCAATGCTTGCAGGAGATAGTTATGCAGGCAAGTAGACTATAACTTTTATGAAAACAAGAAAGCACAATTTGTAACCAATAGTCTTAAACTGAAATTGCAGAGATGGATGTATAGGGGATAATGAAAATGCAAGAAAAGGAAGTGCGACTACTTGAAGAATGTGAATTTACATCATCATTGTTGAAAAGTGGACTTCATTCGCTACGGCGTGCAAATCTGGCTGATAAAGGATGCTATTATCGAGCTTTTTTTGAACTGTCAATTGCTATAGAGCGAATGTTAAAAATAATAATTATTATGAAGTATAGGTCGGAGAATTCAGGTGAGCTCCCGACTATAGAAAAAGAAAACATAGTAGGACATAAACTGCTCGAATTATGGAACAAAGCAGAATTAAAAACATTGACAGGTGTGCATCAGGAAATATTATTTTTTCTGGATGAGTTTGCCGGATATGCACGGTATTATAATTTGGACTTTATTATGGAAAAAACAGGGAAAAATAACGGTCATAGAAGCGTATTATCAGAGTGGAAAAGAATACAAGAAATAATCAATAGTAAACATGGAAAAAAGAGATATGTACACAGAAAAGAACTGTCCGAAATGCTGTTGCAAAACAGTATGATTTTGTTTTATGGAATGAATGGAGAAGAAGTAACTCAAGCAAATATACTTTTAGATGAGGCAGCTAATATGGATTATATTCAGGGTTATTCTGTATTGTATGTGTTTGAGATTATCAAAATCATGTACAAGAAAATATGTGAGATTGAAAGACAAGGATATTATATGCCAGTGGTATCTGAGTTTTTTTCATATTATACAGATTATTGGACAAATTCCGAAATACGCAGAAAAAAGAATTGGTTGGATATACATTGATAGAGGTAACGAATGAATAAAAACTTACTAAGCATGAACAAATTAAAGAAAGATATTCATGCTATGAGATTGTTCTCATTATTATTACCAAAAGAAAACAGAGAACAGTTAAAAGGTCTAAGCACACAGGTAAGTGAGATAGATAAAGCTATCGATGACTATATAGGCTTTTTTTCTGAAAAAGGTTGGTGTGCATATGACTCTCTTAACATTACAATGGTTAAGAAGGCTGTTGCAGAAGCAAAAAAGGATGGAATTGAGGCTGGAGAGAGAATTATTTTGTCATTTTATTTGAATGATGTTAAGGAAATAACGCATTGGTTAAAGAATAAATCAAAACAGTTTGCAATGAGATATAAATTGCTCGAAGAGGCTTTCAATGAACACTTTGAGGGCAGATATTATGCAAGTATACCTATGTTTCTTATTATAATTGATGGGGTTGTAAATGATTATACAAAGAGCAAGGGGTTTTTTGCTGAAAGGACAGATGTATCCGCATGGGATTGTTTGGTCGGATGTGATGAGTCGCTTAAAAGAATGAAAGAAATCTTTACTAAAAATAGAACTCAGACAAACATGGAACCAATTTATGTTCCGTATAGGAATGGAATACTGCATGGCAGGGATATCAATTATGACAATGAATATGTATCATGCAAATGTGTTGCTTTGATGTTTGCTGTGGCAGATTGGATACATATGAAAGAAAGTGAGAAAGATAGAAAAAATAAGTATGATAAAGAAATGAATCCTCCATCACTTAAGGAATCTATAAAAAGAATATCCGAAAGCCAAAAAGATAAGGATATGCTATGCAAGTGGCAAAAAAGAAATATTATAATTGAAAAAGATATTTCTTCGGTTCCGTCAGTAGATGAATGCGAGGGTTACCCGTACATTATGCCATTGCTGGAAATGTTTGAGGCATGGCGTGATGAGAATTATGGTAAGCTTTCTGAAAGCTTAAAGAACCTATATAATTATGAACAATCAGAAAGAAAACGTGCAGGCGAATGTAGAAAAATGTTTGAAAAAAAGAGATTGCTGTCATATTCGCTACTAGAAATTGAAGAACGAGGCTGTTCTTTGACAAGATTACTGACGCAGGTGACGTGGGATGAAGATGGCGAGCGGAATGATGGAGAACTTGAATTTGGCTGTGCTTATCAAGATAAAGAGGGTAAAGTTGCATTTCCCTGGAAAAATAACGGAGGTTGGACTTTGATTCCGTGGAATGTGAAGTGCTTATATTGATTGGAAATTGAAAAAATAAATTGAGATTTGTAGGGATGATAGATGGAATACATTTTTGAAGATGTTCTTGAAATAAAGAATGGAAAGAATCAAAAAGCTGTAGAGAACCCGGATGGTAAATATCCGATTTATGGTAGCGGTG
>Ga0256405_10002503_pt1 | contig 41941 bp, 31 predicted proteins | sample RumenRJG_02DNA_FD_189096 | JGI IMG/M metagenome (GOLD analysis project Ga0256405, IMG submission 189096) | Bovine rumen microbial communities from Lethbridge, Alberta, Canada - RJG_02 | ecosystem: Host-associated > Mammals > Digestive system > Stomach > Rumen | place: Canada: Alberta... | reverse complement strand
GAGCGTAATGGGTGTATGTACCGGAGGTGTTATAGCTTGTACCGTAGAACTCAACCGAGTTGCCTTCGAGGATGTTCTCCTTGATGATGTTGTAGTACGGCTTGTTAACCGTCAGGATCAATGTCACGATGCTGTCACAACCGTTAGCGGCACGGAGTGTGTCACGATAGATGCCCGCTTCGGTATAGGTGTTACCCTTGAACTCGTAGCTTGCACCTTCGCACATCGCGTGACGGATCGTGTCGAATACCTGATGGCTAACGTTGATCTGTATACCGTAGAACATCTTCTCACCGTTGATAGTTGTATCGTTACGATAGAGACCAGTGGTGTAGTAGCTCTCTTGGTTGCCGTTCCATCTGTTGTTCCAGATAACCGGCAGGTCATTGTCGCAAACGTTGATGACGGTATCTACCAGCGGATGAACGGTGAGTTGGAGAACGGTCGTGCTGTCGCATCCTTCCGGTGTACGAGCGTAATGGGTGTATGTACCGGAGGTGTTATAGCTTGTACCGTAGAACTCAACCGAGTTGCCTTCGAGGATGTTCTCCTTGATGATGTTGTAGTACGGCTTGTTAACCGTCAGGATCAATGTCACAATACTATCGCAACCGTTAGCTGCACGGAGTGTGTCACGATAGATACCAGCCTCGGTATAGGTGTTACCCTTGAACTCGTAGCTTGCACCTTCGCACATTGCGTGACGGATCGTGTCGAATACCTGATGGTTAACGTTGACTTGTATACCGTAGAACATCTTCTCTCCGTTGATAGTCGTATCGTTACGATAGAGACCAGTGGTGTAGTAGCTCTCTTGGTTGCCGCTCCATCTGTTGTTCCAGAGAACCGGCAGGTCATTGTCGCAGACGTTGATGACGGTATCTACCAGCGGATGAACGGTGAGTTGCAGAACGGTCGTGCTGTCACATCCTTCCGGAGTGCGTGCGCTATGGTTAACCGTTGTGCTCTCACGGATCGTATCACCGTAGAAGACGTAGTACTGACCCTCAAGGATATTCTCCTTGATTATGTTGTAGTACGGTTTGTTAACGGTCAGTATCAATGTGACGATGCTGTCACAACCATTAGCCGCCGTGAGGGTGTCACGATAGATGCCCGCTTCGGTATAGGTGTTACCCTTGAACTCGTAGCTTGCACCTTCGCACATCGCGTGACGAATCGTGTCTTGAACAGGATTGTTTACGATGAGTTGCAATCCGTAGTACATCGGTTTGCCATTTACCATCGTGGTGTCATTGCGGTAAAGGCCTGCTGTGTAGAGGAGAGCCTCCTGACCGTTCCACTTGTTGATCCAGCGATAAGGCAGATCATCGGAGCAGACTACGACGGTCGTGTCAACTAACGGATGCATGATGATACGTACATCGGTGATGCTGTCACAACCGGCAGGTGTTAATCCTCTGAACGAAGCTAATGTATCATTGCTATAGGTTTGACCGAGTACTTCTACCGATTGACCTTCCACAATATGACGCTCAATATAGTTGTAATACGGCTTGTTGACCGTGAGGTACAAGGTGGTGATGCTGTCGCATCCGTTAGAGCCTGTTATGGTGTCGTGGTAAATACCGGTGGTCGTCAATCGTTGTCCACGGAACTCGTAGAAGTCATTCTCTTCTTGGCAAATCGAAGCGCGGATAGTGTCGTATAGCGGTTCGTTGACTACGAGTTGCAAGGTGTAGAAGGTGCGTTGGTCATTGACTACGGTCGTGTCGTCTCGGTAGATACCCGGCGAGTAGAGTAAGCGTTCCTGTCCGCTCCACTTATGAACCCATGTGTACGGCAACTCGCTCTTACAGATGGTCACTATCGTATCTATCTGCGGATGAACGGTTAGGAACAGTTCGGCAATCGAATCACAGCCTTCCGGCGTATGACCGTAATGACGATAGGTACCCGAGGTGGTGTACGGCTGACCGTAGAACATATAAGTCTCGCCTTCGTAGATATCCGCAGGGATACGTACGAAGATTGATTTGTTGACGGTCAGGATCAAGGTCACTATACTGTCACAGCCGTAGTTGGATACGAGTGTGTCGGTATAGGTGCCTCCTTTGGTATAGCGTACGCCGTTGAACAGATAGTCTGTTCCCTCGCACATAGCATGACGAACGGTATCATGGATCACCGGTATCACGCGTACGTAGCGTACGTACGTGCTATCATATAGGTCATGCGTCTGGAGACGTTTGATATAGGTGCCTGTCTCGTAGATGCCTTCTTGGAATATCTGTGTATGATCTGCGTTGTACCATGTGTACGGTGTTTGGTCGTAGCAGATGGTGACGGTGTCTTTGAATAGATAGGTAGGATGGATCACAAGGGTCAGGCTGTCGATACTGTCGCATCCGAGAGTTGACTCGTAGCGGTATCCGTATCTTCCTGCTGCATACAGCGAGTCACGAGCGATCTCTTGTCCGCCTTGCTTATGAATCCATACGTACGGCGTATCGACATCAGCGATGTGCTTGGTCGAGTCGTTGAAGTAACGCGGGAAGATATTCAGGTTCAGCACGAGGATACTGTCGCAACCACGGCTGGAAACAAGCGTATCATTGTACAGGCCTGCGTTGTAAACGAATTGCGGATGGTTGGTCTTGGTCAGACCCCAGCGCATCGAGTCGCCTTCGCAGATGGAGGCTTGGATAGTGTCATATACCTGCTTCCAAACGTTGATATGTACGTAATAGATACTGTCGTAACCCTCTGTGGTCTTTCTGCGGTTCTCGTAATCGCCTGTTTCTGTGATGTTGTTCAACTCTCGCCAGGTGAACGGTGTCTCGCTGTAACAAATATTAATGGTGTCTTCGTGTATGTAATAGGTCTTGTGGATAAAGAGGTGTAAGCTGTCTATGCTGTCGCATCCGAATTGGCTCTTATAGCGGTATTCATAATCGCCTGCGGTGTATAGCGAGTCGCGTGCTATCTCTTGTCCGCCTTGCTTGTGGATCCAGATGTATGGTGTATCAATGTCTGCGATGTGTTTGGTCGAGTCGTTGAAGTAACGCGGGTAAACATTGAGTCGCAGTACGATGATGCTGTCGCAGCTGTTATCATGGCGTACCAGCGTATCGCGGTAAGTGCCCGCATCTTTGAGGAAACGCGGCATATTCAGTCGCGTCAGACCGAACCGCATCGAGTCGCCTTCGCAGATAGTCGCGTTAATGATCGTCGAATCCTCTACATGGTAGTGTACATACAGATGATAGATGCTGTCATTAACGATACGTGTCACCAGAGTGTCTTCGTACGTGGTATCTACGTCGTGATCCGGTACGGTGAAGAACTGCTCATAGTTCGGCTCGAAATCCCAGATATGAGACAGTGTTCTGTTCTCCGGCGCACAAATAGTGATGGTATCACGGAAGACATGCGTCTCATGAACCGTGAAGTTCAGCACGATCGTACTGTCGCAACCGTGTATACTCGGCATGGTGAAGGTGTATTCACCTGTCTCGCGGAGCACGAATGTGGAGTCTTTTGTGCCGCGTAGCCATGTATGGCTCCAGAGGTACGGCAACTCACGATCCGAAACGGTTACCTCCTGATGAGCTACCGGAATTCGGTTGTACCACTCCAGATGTAACTCGATGATACTATCGCAACCGAAGATGCTCTTCAACGTATCTTCATAAACACCAGGTTTCGATACATATCGCTCTATGATATTGTTGCTTTCCAGCTCATAGTGGTGACGGTCGAAACGCAAGGAGTCACCTTCGCATATCGTATCAAAGATCTGTACACGATAGGTCTGGTGGAAATTGACGCAGAGCACATAGATGCTATCCAACTTGATAGCCGTTCTCAAGGTGTCGTATACATAGATCGTGTCGTCCAGCAGCGGGGTAGTGTACTCTTGTTTATAACCTGTATGCCAAGTGTACGTCAGCGTCTTGTTGATGGCATCGCATACATCGATCGTGTCTCTGAATACATTCGTCTCGTGAACAGTGAAGTTCAGTACTTCCGTACTATCGCAACCGTGTATACTCGGCATCGTATAGCGGTAGATTCCGCTGTAATGCAAGGTGTCGCTATAGGTGGTGTCTGAACCATCTTCTTTCTTCCAGGTATGACTCCAAATGTATGGCAACTCACGATCCGTTACCATGACATTCGGCAGATATAGTGTCGGGATGCTGTCGCGGGTCTCCAAGTACAACTGGATGATACTATCGCAACCGTTCAGGGCAGGAATGGTATCGTAGTAAACACCCTTCGTGGTCAGGAAGCGTTGCGTCAGCGTGTTGTTGCGGTGATGGATATCGAACCGCAACGAGTCTCCTTCGCAAATCGTGTCGTAGTATTGTTTGAAGTACTCCTGACGGTAGTAAACTACCAAGTTGAAGTAGTGGTCGTAATGTTGATATGACGGGTGCATCAACGAGTCCTCAAAGTGCAGCAGAGCGGTATCTTTATCCGGGGTCTGGAACTTGAAGGTGTACGTTGAGTCATCCTGAGATCTCATTACATAGGTGTATTCGCGGTTGGCACGGAAACAGATGTCAATCGTATCCGTTGTGCGGTAAACAGGATCTACTGTCAGGTGCAAGTGATAGTATGCTTTGCAGTAGTTGTGCGCCGAGTCCATCGTAGTGTAGTCGCCGATAGAGTCGTAAACGCCTGTGGTAGCAAGGATACTGTCGTTGAAGACATAGGTCTCGCCTTCGCGAATATGTTCGTATAAGTGTTTATGAACGGTATCCGTCAGATGGAATGTCCATTTCGTGATGCTGTCGCATACATATGCTCGATCGTTATGAACCGTTCCACCATGTTTGGTGTCCTCGAACGGATTGATGTTCGGAATCGTGTCATAGATGACGGTATCGGTCTTTATCCAAATCGGGTTGTACGGCCAGAAGGGTTGAACGGAGTCGCCTCTACAGATGCTGTATTCTACCTCCGGTATCGTCTTCTGACGCGGACGAACGATAATATGATGGAAATACTCATGGTTGCAATCCCAGACGATGGTGTCTGTCGTGTACTTGACACCGGTCCATTTGCCTTCCCATTTGCCGTGGTATTTACCGTTTTCTCTGGTATCGAACCACGGGTTCGTCAGGTTACCCAAAACGACCGGATGCTCAGCTATCTCGTCCTCGCAGATGAAGGTGGAGTCGTTCTTGCCGAGAGTTGGCGTAATGTGCAGAGTCAGCACAACGGTCGAGTCACAACCATAAGCGGTAGTGTCGGAGTGATAATACGGGTTCGCATCTTCCGTCCAGATAGTATCCGGATTCTGACGACCTAAGATATACGGCAGGTCATTCTCGCAGATGGTGTCATTGAGATAAACCGTATCGACACGGTGTATCGTGACATGAATCTTGTAGATCGTGTCGCAATCGAGGGTGTCGCTGACAATCGTATCGTTCAGATACACTTGGTCCAAGAAAGTGACACCGCCCTTTTCGATACAGCCCTCTAAGAAGATAGTCTTCTCCTCCGGATTCTTGATGGTCAGGTCGAGGGTGTAGAAACGGGTGATAAAGCCGTTCTCAAAAGTCGTGTCCGTATATACACCGGTGGTGTAGTATTTCTCGTTATTATAACTCCAAACGTACGGTGTATCCAGTGCGCAGAAGTCATTGATGACTAATCGGTCTTCTGCTATAACATTCAGGTAATGAGTTATTTCGCAATTGGTGACAGGGTCGTTCGTGATGTGTTTATAGGTCTTGGTGGCTATCTCGGTGATGGTATCGCCTTCCCAGACAATCGTATCTCCGTCGCGAATCACCTTGGTCTCTGTTTGTTCGGTCGGACCGGAAACATAGATCTCGTAGAAGATAGTACTGTCGCATACAGAGGTGGAGCTTGGCCAATCGAGAATAGTATCTCGGAACATTTGTCCGTTCTGAGCAGGATCAGCTCCATATACCTTATTATTTATCGTGCGCGGCGTACCTGCGCATACGTACTCGCGTATCGTGCGCGTAGGAATAGTGTCGATTGCCAGATGGAGGGTGTAGTATGCGCTGATATGTCCGTATGCATCGATGGTGGTGTCTGCCCAGATACCTGCGGTGTAGTAGCTCTCACCGGTTTGTGTCCAGACGAACGGTGTATCGGTGATACAGATGGTCTTGTTCATACGGGTCTCTTCCACTACATGGAGGATACTGAGGCTGTCGCAACCGGTAGCTATCGGAGTCGTCACGCTGTAGTCACCTCCCTTGGTGATGGTCATGCCGTTCCAATCGATCGTCTCGCCGACAGGCAGGATCCTTGTTTCCGTATGTTTCTTAACGGACGATACATGGATCTCCAGATAGATGATACTGTCGCAAGCCGAAGTCGGGCTGGTCTTGGCAGAGATGGTATCGCGGAAGAGCGTGTCACGCATCGTGGCGTCTGCTCCGTACTCTTTACCATTGATGAACTGCGGATAGCCGGCACAAACATAGTACTCACGGATGATGCTCGGAACGGTATCTACTTTGAGGTTCAAGGAATGGAATTCTTTGATGAAGCCGTTCTCGAAGACCGTATCGGTGTAGATGCCGGTTGTGTAGAGTTGGTATCCTCGCCAAGCTGTGTATGGAGTGTCGAGTACGCAGACGGTCTTGTTCTCCCGTTGCTCGGCTACGATACGCAACTGCTCGGTGATCGTACAACCCGTTGCAGGATCTGTATTTCCTTCATAGGTATAGGTGCGGTCAACCAGTTCCGTGATCGTCATGCCGTTCCAAACGATCGTGCTGTCCACATGCAGGATCTTGGTCTCAATCGTATGTTTAACCGGATACTGGGTGATCTCGTAGTAGATGACGCTGTCGCACAGGTTCTCTTCGTTTGCTTTGCGCAAGGTATCGCGGTAAACGCTGTCGGATTGGAGATTGTGGTAGAGTTTGTCACCAACCTTGATCTGGTCTCCTTCGCAGAAGAAGATCCGCTCGTATCGGGTCGGAACGGTATCTACGGTCAAGCTCAGCGAGTGGAATTCCGTGATCACGTTGTTAACGCGGACGGTATCGGTGAACACTCCGGTGGTGTTTAAGTATTGGTTACGCCATTCATATGGAGTGTTTTCTACACAAACGTGATCCGCTATATGCTGCTCGGCAATGACACGCAACTGATAGATATCCTCGCAACCGGTGCTGTTGATCACTCGCTCCTCATAGGTCTTGGTGAGCAACTCGGTGATGGTCATGCTGCGCCAATTGATGGTTTCGCCTTCATGCATGATGACGGTCTCAGTCACGCGGTTCACGGGGTTCTGATAGATCTCCAAATAGATGATACTGTCGCAACCGGCTGCTTCCGGATTCGGACGCATGATCGTGTCGCGCAATACACTGTCGGAGCTGCTCATGTAGTATGTCTTACCATAGATGCTGACATCTTCGCCTTCGCAGAAATAGTGTTGCTCTACTTTCTTGATCTGCGGTAGGACGGTCAGTTGCAGGATATAGACGCTGTCGGCTCCTGTGATTTTGCTGATGAAGCTGTAAGATACCTCGCGTGTCGTTCCCGGCTCTGCACTCAGGTCGGTGGAGCGGTACTCAATCGGTCCGCGCTCCCAGTGATACGGCAACTCGCTCTCACAAACGGCTACCGAGTCGCGCAGGATAAATACAGGATATACCTCGAAGAACAACTCCCACACATTATCGCAACCACCGTTGGTTTTCTGTTTGTATTGGTAAGTGCTCGGCTCCATCAGATAGATGGTGGTGTCGGTTCCGGTCGGCGTCCATGCATAGGGCAGGGTGTTCTCTGCTACGCGTGCTGTGTCGCGAAGGAACAACGCCTCGTTGAAATGCAGATAGGTCTTTACGATACTGTCGCAACCATGGATCGTGTGGTAATTGGTAATCACGGTGTCATTCTTCAAGTAGTCTTTGCCGTTATAGCGGATGACGCCGCCGTCATTACAGGTATAGAGGTGTTCGTAGATGGTGTCCTTTGGAGCAGGCCAAGCTGTGAAACTCAATGTGAAGACGGAGTCCACTTTGACTTTGCCTTCCGCCCAAACGGTATCTACATAAGTACCGGAACGCCAGATGTTCTTGCCTCGCCAAACGATCGTGTCGCCCTCACAAGTGGACAACTCTTCCGCGTACTGGTTGCTCTCCGGAGCAGCAGGGATGATCGTTACTGTCAACTCATAGACGCTATCACAACCCTGAACGGTTGTCAGACGGTCGTAGTAAACACCGTCCGTGGTGATGTTCTGACCATGCCAGATGAGCACCTTGCCTTGTGGCCACTCTTTGCTCTCACGGAAGTAGTACGACTGTGCTTTGTCGAGGTTGATACGCTCAATCCGGTAGCAACCGTTCGCTATGGAAATCGTGTCATACACTACAGCCGAAGAGGTATAAGTCGTACCCTTCCATTCGGTCTCGCCGCAGAAGGTGATGGTACGTACCGTGCGCTCTACAGGTACTACTGTCAGCGTCAGTTCATAGATGCTGTCTTTGCCTGCATGTGTCTCATATTCAACGCGATAGGTGTTCGTTCCGGTGATGCTACTCAATCCGCTCAGACCTTGCCATGTGAAGTCATCACCTTCGCAAATCGTCAGTGCCTCTTGGAACAGATAGGAGTTTTCGTCAAGGGTAAGGATGAGTCGCCAGATCTCGCTACAACCGGTCTCGGCGTTCGGAGTTTCGAACTCATATGTTCCCGGTTGATTGAACAGAACGTTCTCATGTTTAACGCCGTTGTCCCAGTATGTCCAGTGGTAACCGTGTTCATCGGTCATCCGTGCATGCGTCTCGTAAACCTGCTGCGGATGATTGACGATGTGTACGTTCACGATGGTATCACATGCAATATGGTTCGGATACGTGCCGGACTCGTTGTATGTCACGCCATGGAAAGTAACGGTCTGGTCGCCGCAGATGGTGAAAGTCGTATCGAGATAAACCATCTCACGAACGGTGAGGTCTAAACGGTAGTAGTTGATGACACCGCCGATCTCTTCTGTTCCGGTGAATTTACCGCTCTGACTTGCCGTGATACCATGCCATACAAACGGTATCTCATTCGGACATATAACGGCTATGGAGTCAATGGTATCTACGTGATTAACAGTCAGTTGCAGGATCTCCAAGGAATCGCAGCCCCAACGGTTAGTACCATGGAAATAGTACACACCGGTCTCGTGATAGATCTCTCCATGCCAAGTGTAAGAGTCGTGCTCGTTCATGTGGTGTACGTAACGGATAGTATCCGGACTCACTACATTGAGCGCCAAATGAACGATGCTGTCACAACCTGTCTCGTGGAAGGTGAAATCGTAGATACCGGCTTCGGTCAAGGTGCGGTCTCCATAGGTGTAACTGCTTCCCTTACAAATCGTCTTCTTGATATAGGTGTCAGGGATGTACCGAACGGTCAGATTCAGAATATGCTCTACGCTGTCGTTACCGTTCCGGTCTTTGATGGTCTTGAAGTAACGTCCGGATTCTCTGTATGTTAAACCGTCCCAGTCCCATATATACGACTCGCCCGGACAGATCACTACGTTCTCTTCGAAATGCGAAATCTCAAATTCTGCTTTAACGATCACTACGCTGTCGCAACCATTGACCGAGGTGTAGTGGAACTCCACTTCTTGGTCTCTGTAGAACTCTTGTCCACGGTAATAAGTGGGGAATACATGCGACGTGATACGCTCACGTGTTACATATTTCTGATTCTTGGTGATGATAAGAATATGCAGAGAATCAACTTGTTGCGGGTTAGCAGCGTTGAAGACGGTATCTACATACGTGCCATCGTTGAAGTATTTCTGGTTGTCTGCTTCCCACAAGTAATAGTCGCCTTCACAGATAGAAGCGTACCATGTACGAGTCGGAGTAGCTACCGGTAATTCCTCCAGACCAACGCCAAGAGAGTAGATACTGTCGCAACCGGCCGCTGTCACATAGCTGTCTTTGTATTGACCATCAGTAGAGATGATTTGACCACGCCATGTAATCGACTCACCCGGACGAATAGTAGCCGTATCATGCTTGTGGAACGGAATACCTTTCGATAAGAGGGTAGTTACGATCGAGTCGCAGTGATACTGCATTGACATCATGGTATCTACTACAACCGTTGATTCCGTGTATGTTACACCGTTCCACTCTATGCTGCCGCAGAACTTGATGGTCTGCGAGATACGTGGAACAGGTTGTACACGAAGGATCAATTCATAGATACTGTCTTGGTCTGCAGCGGTGCGGTAACGGTCGTAATAATGGGTTGTTGTACCGATACCTTGACGGTTCAAACCGGTCTTGCCTCTCCACTCAAAGTATTCGTTTTCGCACACTATGGTGTCGGTGATGTAGTGATAAGCCGTCTCATCTTTGGTTACGATCAAGCGGTAGATCTCATTACATCCCGTTTCGACATCATGAGTCGTGTGTTCATATGTTCCGGCAGCCAAGATCGTGTCCACATATTGCACACCGTCCAGTACATAGCGCCAGTAATACGGGTTCGTCCGATCTAAAACTGCTGTCTGAACATGCAGTTTGGTCGGATATTTGACTACTGTGATCTTGTACAAGGTGTCACAGGTGTACTGATCGTCGTATTCACCCGGGTTAGTGTACACTTTGCCGTTGAAGGAGATGGTCTCATCATCGCAGATGGTGAAAGTGGTGTCCACTACCACCATCGACTTGACGGTCAGATCGAACCGATACCATACTTGGTCTCCATTCTCGCGAACACCCGGGAACTCATACTTCATCGTCTGGCTTCCGGTGTAGCCGTGCCATGTGTACGACTCACCCGGACAGATCACTACGGCGGTGTCGATCGTGTCCACATGATAAACGGTCAAGACCAAGCGGCTCAACGAATCGCAACCAAAACGGTCGGTGAACGTAAGGTCATAGACACCCGTCTGACTATAACTGTTGCCGTTCCAATCAAAACTTGTTCCTTCCGGTATTCGGACATCATGCGTCACCGTATCCGGCATATGACCTAACAGCGACAAGATAGTGATCGAGTCGTAGTCCGCATAGTGCAAACTGTCACGGTATATACCAGGCTTCGTGAGTGTCTGATTACCAAAGGTCATGGAACTTCCCAAACACAAAGTGTCCGTTATGTGCGTCTCCACACGTTCGCGCACCCGGATCTGGTAGATACTGTCACATTCGTGCACCGACTTGTACACTTTCTCGTACATGCCGGCCTTGCTGATGACGATACCATGCCAATTGAACGTCGTTCCACGCTCGATACGACGCTCCGTTTCCAACTTCAGGAAAGTGGGAAACTTGTTAACGACCGTCGTACGTATCAACGTATCTGGCACATTCGGTGGAGTGGAGGACACAATGGTGTCGTACCATATGGTATCATTGACTACGCGTACCTCGTCAATGTATATGGTATCTCCCATACAGAGTTTGTACTTCATCGGAGTATCATAATGGATACTCGCGTTTACATTCACTACTGCTGCCGCTATCAGTAACATGCAGCAAATCAATCTATAGAGAAAGTTTTTCATATTCTAACCTGTAATCTGAATACTGAATTCTGAAATCTGAATTCTGAAATCTTAATTATAGCACATACATCCGTGGTGGAATCCTGAACGAGCCGTACGGCTACCTCCGATCATATAGGTGATCTTAGCGCCAGCAAAGAACGGAACTGTACGAGCAGGACTCGCTTCTGTGTTCAGGAACGGGTTGAAAACCAACTCGGTAGCACTTGCTTCGTGCTCCTTGTTGAACGGCGGCATCTCGTACCGCAGTTTGTCTCCACCTTTATTGTAGTTGTTTAATCCGTATTCGAAATAGAAACTCAGTTTGAGCACATGGCACAAACGGCTGTTGCTCGGCATTGACGACAAGAGGTCATAACCGATCTCTCCGATCAGCGCGGCTCCCACGTTGATGCGGTTTTTCTGATTTGCCTCAAAGTCATAGACCGTCAAACCTCGGTCCGGCATATCGTGATAGGGCTCTTTCACCTGATAGTCCGCAGGCAGGAATCGCAAGTTATACGATCCCACTGTATTCGACTTTGCACTCAAAGCATAGCTTAACTTGACACCGGCTCCTATATGGAAACCATGGGTATAGTAACCGAACAGGATAGGCACGTCGAAGAAATTCCATTGGATCTGGTCGGTCTGCTCCACATCGTACAGGAAGGTTCCGTTCAAGAGCTTCTGGTCTGTGAATTTATACTTACCCGGGTGCTCTATCGTGTAAGGGTCAAGTTTGAGACTCGAACGATGAAAACTCATCTGAATACCGACGTTCGCCCAAAGACCGCTGTTACGGTACTCATAACCGACGCCGAATCCGCCGCCCACTTTACCGGACGGCATCACGCCTGTGGAGTGTGAGTCCAGAATCGAATAACCAACATGACCGCTAAGATACACAAAGTGGTAATGGTCGCCGTCTAATAAGCCTCCTCTACGGCGATATTGTCCCCAAGAAGGAAGGGTTACAACCAGCATGGTGAGAATGATCATCAATCGTGTGCTCCATGCGTTCGTGTGTGTGTGCATTTTCTGCATAATTATTGTAAGTTTTTGTAAGTTTGCGTAAATATAAAAACAATCGGGCGCAAAATTACAAAAATTTTCTGATATACACAAATATTTTCTTCAGAAAATGTGTTTTTTGTGTTTTTTGTAAGCCAATTGTATGAAAAAACGATGTATCTGTCCTTCGCAACATAGATAAAACTGTATCGGACATCTTTCCTTTGTACATCGTACATCTTACACCAAATGCCGCTATATATCGGCACAAAATACATAAAAATTCATTTTATTGGATGAAAAATACCCGAAAGTTTGCATATGTGCAATTTTTGTAGTAAATTTGCAGCCAATTTTAATTTTTGAAACCATGAGAAAGCATATTCTGACTTTTTTGCTGACTGTAGTCACGATGGCGGTGTGGGCCGCTACTCCCGTTCCGGATGTGGGAAACGGACGTATTCGTGTGGTAGGAAACAACCTGCTCAACTATTACTATAACTACGCTGAATCGAGCCGTCCGTCTTACGATGACGAGGCAGGTCTGATCGAGAAAACACGGCGTATTGCCGACATGGTCATTGCCTCCGATGCCGATATTTTCGCTTTTTGCGAGGTGGAAGCCAAACCGATTACTTTAGAGTATCTGGTAGATGCGCTCAATACCCGTATGGGCGAAGGTGCCTATGCCGCTGTGAGCGACGGTATCTACGAGGAGACCGATTCGTATGACAATGCCATCAAGTCCGGTTTTATCTATCGTACGGAGAAAGTGAAACCGTATGGCTCCAATTATGCGGCAACGAATGTGGCGTATTACAAAAACACGATGCGCATACAAGCATGGGAAGAGTTGGCAACCGGCGAACGGTTTACTCTCTCGATGAACCATTTCAAAGCCAAGTCAGATGCTGCCTCTCAATCCAAACGTGTGGACAATGCCAACTGGCTCATCAGCGGACTTAATACGTCCTCAAAGGTCAAAGATCCGGATATTCTAATCATGGGTGATTTGAACGCGGAGATGGATGAAGAGGCGATGCAGATTCTGATCAATAACAACTACGAGGAGCAGCTTCTTAGCTTCGATTCCTATGCGTATTCGTACTGCTATCAGGGCAGCGGAGAGCTGATTGACCATACTTTTGCCAATGCGTCGATGTCAGAGCAGATCACCGGTGCTGCCGTTTGGCATATTAATACTTCCTGTGGCGGTGGAAACAACTCCGCAACCCGCTATTCCGACCATGACCCCTATATGGTAGGACTGAACCTTGGCGGTGAACTGCCCGGACAGGACTGCACGCCGATCCGTTTCTCTGAGAGTTTCAGCGAAGGCTTAGGACAGTTCACGCCTGTTGATCAAGGCGGTGCAGCTGCTTGGTATTGGAACTCATCCTATTCCTGCGCGAACATGAACGGCTATAACAAAGGCGCTAATGAGGATTATCTGATCTCTCCGGCTTTTGATTTCACCGACCAGAAGAGCGGTACGATCGCTTTCCAGCATGCGGTCGGTTATGGCACTTCGACCGATTGGCCTACCCAGTGTCAGCTGCTTATCAGTGATGACTACACCGGTGACGTAACGGCTGCTACATGGACTCAACTGCAGATTCCGCTTTGGGGCACGTCCAAAAACTTTGAATGGATGAGCAACAACATCGCTATCCCGGCTCAGTTCATGCATCGCAACAATGTTCATTTCGCTTTCTATTACACCATCGGAGAGAGCAATGCTCCGTCTTGGGAGATCAAAGACCTGACGGTCAATACTGTTTGCGAGAAGAGCGGTGAGTCGGCAGTGGAGAACGTACAGGCAGCGCCGAGCGCACAAAAAATACTCCGCCACGGACAACTCATCATCATCCGCAGCGGAGTCGAATACACGGTCACGGGTCAAAGACTCTGACCTAAGATCGAATAGGCTTTATCATCACGGTAGATAACCACCTGACCGGAACGCAGTACTTTACGTGCTGCGTTCTTTGATGCAGCGGGGTTCTCGATGCCGGAAGGCTCATCATCATCGATGAACTTGAGCACGATGACTGCGATACGTACATTGCCACTGGAAGCTGCACGCTCAATGGAGTAGGTGCCTGCCGGTAAGGGATCGCTCTCCAGACGCTGGTACGTGCTGCTTCCTCCCGGTACACTCAGCTCATAGGTGTCCGTAGCGCTGATGAGGTCGATCTGACGGTCAGCTCCGCCGGACGAGATAGCGAGGGAGTAGAAGATGGCCTGCTTGCCTGCCGGAACGGTGAAAGAACCGAACTTACCGTCCGACGGATCACCCGAACGGCGGGTCACAGAATAACTGGTACCATCAATCGTGATACTGCCTTCCTTGGAACTGTTGGAAGAAACCATGTTAGAGAAGACGGAGGCATCGTTGGTGACGTTATTCGTAGCAGCATCAGCGGCGTGGATGAACCAGAAATGCAGGTCTCCCGTGATCTCCGGCGGCACAGAGCCGTTCTCCTGCCACTGAGCCGTCAAGGTGGCGTTGGAAGGCGTTACCCAGCTGTTCATGCTGCTACCGTTCTCATCGTAGTACTGTTTGTTCTGCGCATCGAAATAGCCGACGAACGTATAGCCCTCACGGCTCGGGATAGTGATGTTCGGCATCGGTTCATCGAAGACAGCCTGCACGCTGGTCGTACCGCCTGTTCCGCCGTTGGCATTCAGAGTGATGGTATAGCTGTTCGGCGACCAAACGGCATAGAGCGTCAGGTCGGCATGCATCGTCACGCTCTGACCGACATTGTATTTCGTACCCGAACCTTTGTAGTTATCGTTCCATTCCTTGAAGCTATATCCTGCAGGAGCTGTGAACGTATTCGCTTTGACGGTCAGAGACTGTCCGTCCTCCGCCGTCTGCTCCTCCATCGTACCCGAACCGCCGTTCTCATCGTAGCTGAGCGTATAGGTCTCCACCGGCTGCGGCGTGTCTCCGCTGTAAACGAGGTTAATCGCATAGAAATTGATGCCGCTGTTCGCGCTGCCCATGTAGATGGTAGTGGCGCCTCCGGTGTAGTTATAACTCTGTTTGGAAGCCGTAGTAGCTGCTGTGAACGTAGTGAGCGGCGTGCCACCATAACTGCCGGCATAGATATTGAGCGTACGCTCGGATGTTGCGTTGGCGCTAATCAGATACACCTCTATCGTACACGGACCTGTTACCGCAAAGCTCAAACTGCGAGCTGCCGAAGAACCCGTTCCACCGGTCTTGAGCACATGGGTGAAAGCGATGCCCTCTATGGTCTTGGCGCCCGTTGCTACCGTGACTGCTTTATCGGAAGAAGCCGTGATTGTCAGTCCGTTAACGGTCGTGGTGGAGGTGATTGATCCTAATGCGTTAAAATCGCTGGTGGAGAAGTTCCACGTCAGGTCGCCTGTCACCGGCGTAGGCGGATTGACATGTGTGGTGTCTTGCGGATCGGGAGTAGGCGTATCGCCACCGTCGCAGGACGAGCCTATCTGAGCTTGCGTATTGATGATGAGCGTAGCTCCTGCACCGCAGGTCTCGTTGGTGACATAGGTCTTGGAGTCCGCCGGATTCAGCTGGTCGTAGGCGTACGTAGGCGCATTGACCGTGCCGCTGTTGGAAGGCAGTTTGCCGGAACAGTTGACGAACTTACAAGCGTTCGTGCCACCGTAGGACTTGAAGATATTCTTGGCGGTGTTCGCTTTGCCCTCAAACGTGCAGCCCTCGAAATAGGCTTTGACGTTCTCCGGACCGACATAGTAATTGGCTACGGACGAGTTCCAGTAGCAGTTCAGGAAATGCAACTCCGCGTTACGGCAACGCACCATACGCTCCTTGCATCCCTCGTCCCACCAGCAGTAAGCCCAAGTGATGTTATAGGTACCGTCCGAAGGTTTGTCGGAAGAGGAGGAACCGAGCAAGTTGGTGAACCGGTGATCATCGGCACCGCCTGAACCGCCTGCTTTGGGCGCTTTCAGATAGCGGAAACGGCACCAACTGACCGTCACATTATCCGTGGTGCTCTTGTTGTCAAAATTACCGTCACAGCCGTCTTGGAACTCACAGTGGTCAACCCAAGCTTTTGTGACTCCCTCGAAGCAGAGGTTGTCGTTTCCGTCGCAGTCATAAGCTCCGGGACCCTCGAAGATCAGGTTGCGGATGATGATGTTGGACGATTTCTTGACGAAGAGAATACCCGAAGTGGTGGCATTCTGCTGGGTGCTGACTAACTTGACACCCGGCAGACCCAAGATGGTCACGTTCTGGGCGTTTTGCATGGTGAGCATCGAGGTGAAAGTCAGGCTCTTGGTGATGATCACCACCTTGTTCTTCGCGTTGCTGCCGATAGCGGATTTCAACTCGCTAACGCTACTTACCAGCGTAGGTGTAGCACTACCGCCACCAGTCGCGCCGGAACCGTAACCCCAACTCTGCGGGGCGCAGTAATTGATTGCTTGGAGCGATAAAGTCACCAAGGAAAGAGCACAAAGGAGAAATTTTTTCATTGTATTTTTAGTTAAAAGTTTCATAAAAAGCGTCCGATTCGTTTCATACAATCGCTCATAATCGGCGCACAAAATTACAACAAAAAAGCGACATACGCAAACGTGTATGCCACTTTTTCTATTTTTTCTACAATAATTGCGAATTAATACACTTCTATACCCATTTAGCCAAAGCGGATTCTTCTTTTTGGGTCATTTGGGCTTTGGTTTCGGGGGTTTTGTCGCCTTGACCGGTGAGGTGCAGGACGCCGTGGATGAGGATACGGAGCAGCTCGTGGTCGAAGGTCGTGGAGACCATCTCGGCATTCGAGCGGACGGTGTCCAAGGAAATGAAGATGTCACCGTTGAGCGTGGTGGGAGTGGAGTAGTCGAAAGTGATGACATCCGTGTAGTAGTCATGACCAAGGAACTGACGGTTCACCTCTAATTCCCGCTCATCGGAGCAGAAGATATAATTGATATTACCGACGGAAAAACCATATTCCGCCGCTACAGAGCGAATCCATTTGCCTATCTTGCGCTCATCCAACGCAGGCATCTCTGTGTCATCCGTTGTAAAACGTATCATGTGTTCTATTCATTTATACTTATTTTGTCCGTAAAAACACCGACTCAATACCGAAAACCTCGTACTAACCTCGCACTTACGACGTACTAACGACGCACTAACAACGCACTAAATTTAGCACCTTCTTTCGTTGGTATTATATACGTAGTATATAATACTGGCATGTTGCACTTTTTAGCCAAAAAAGATAGGTGCAATCATGAATGCAGCAATCACTCCGGCGAGGTCAGCCAGCAGGCAACAAGCGACAGCGTGACGGGTATCTTTGATGTTCACCGAGCCGAAATAGACGGCAAGGACGTAGAAAGTGGTGTCCGTGGTGCCTTGCAGGATGCAGCAGAGTCTTCCGACGAGGCTGTCGGCTCCGTGTGTGGTCATGGCTTCGAGCATCAGTCCTCGTGCTCCTCCTCCGCTGAGCGGTTTCATGAGGGCAGTCGGAACAGCTCCTGCCATGTCGGGATTGATGCCGCAAGCTGCGAAGAGCGAAGCGAGACCGTTTTCGAGAAGTCCCATTGCTCCGCTGGCTCGGAACATGCCAACTGCCACCAAGATAGCGATGAGGTAAGGGATGATACCTACGGCTGTTTGGAAACCACCTTTGGCTCCGTCGATAAAAGCATCATAGACGTTGATCCCTTTGCACATGGCTTGGATGATGAACCAGCAGATGACGCCGAGCAGCAGGATAGCAGCTACAGCTGCTGACACTACCGAGAGGGTGTGCGGAGAGAGCAGGGTGGCTCCCCAGACCAGCAGTCCTACCAAAGCCGTCAAGCCGATGATGGTACCTAAGACGACCGGATCTTTGAGGCGGATCTTCTGCGCTGCACAGACACAAAGCAGTCCGACGAGCGTAGCTACATAAGTAGCGATCAGTATAGGCAGGAACACGTCTGCGGGGTTAGCGGCTCCGAGTTGTGCACGGTACGCCATGATGGTCGTCGGAATGAGCGTCAGGCCACTGGCTCCCAAGACCACGAACATGATCATCGCGTTGGAAGCTTTCGTCTTGTCGCTATTCAGTTCCTGCAGTTCGCCCATCGCTTTCAGTCCCATGGGCGTAGCGGCATTGTCCAAACCTAACATGTTCGCGGCGATGTTCATGAGCATCGAACCGAACACTTTATGCCCTTTCGGTATATCCGGGAAGATACGGCTGAAGAAGGGATTGATGGCTTTGCCTAAGGTGTTGACGGCACCGGCTTGCTCGCCGATCTTCATGATTCCCGTCCATAAAGAAAGGACTCCGGTCAAGCCCAAAGAGAGTTCAAAACCTGTTTTAGCGTTGTCAAACGTCGAATTGAGAATCGCGGAGAAGATATCCACGTTTCCATAGCAAATAGCCTGTATGATACCCGTCAAAACGGCTATCAGAATGAGCGAAATCCAAATATAATTCAAAATCATGGTGCAAAATTACAAAATTTCTTGCATATATGCAAATTTTTTTGTACTTTTGCAGCCCGAATGAGTAAAATTCATCAAATAGGAGCTTTTATCCGGCATTTTTTGACAGCTTGGAACACGTCCGGCGAGGCGATTCATTCGCCGTATCTGTTCCGTTTGGTCCGGTTCGTTCTGCGGGATGAGAATGCGTATTACTGCTTTCGGGACATCGAACGTCGGCGGGAGTTGTTATTGGCGTGTGAGGATAGTTTGGACGTGGTCGATTATGGTTCGGCAGGTTCGCCGGAAGGACTGCATGTACAACGTCGTGTGTGTGACATCGCCAAAAACCATTTAGAGAGCGCGCGAGTAGGACAGGTGCTGTTCCGGATCGTTAATTTTCTGCATGAGGAGGAGAAACGACCGTTGCAGATCTTGGAATTAGGTACGTCCTTGGGAATCACTACCGCTTATTTAGCGAGTGCGGACAGCCGGAACAAGGTAGTGACGATGGAGGGCAGTGAGGCTGTGCTGCGTGTGGCGCAAGGCGTTTGGAAAATGCTCAAGCTGGAGAACATAGAGTGGATTCAGGGAAATATCGACGACACCTTATATAATATATATAGCGTTCAGAGTTCAGATGTCAGAGTTCAGAGTTCAGATGTCAGAGTTCAGAATTCAGAGTTCAGATGTCAGAGTTCAGAAGCGAAAGGTGAAAGGATTGATTTGGCGTTTGTGGATGCGAACCATACATATGAAGCTACGATACGTTATGCCGACTTCTTGCTGAATCGGTTGACGGAGAAAGGCATACTGGTGTTGGATGATATTCATTATTCGGAGCAGATGGAGCGTGCATGGAGCGAACTGAAAGCTGATCCGAGGGTGACGACATCCATGGATCTATACCATGTGGGACTGCTCTTTGTAGATACACATTATTTGAAACGGCATTATAGAATACGTATATGATTTATACTAAGACAGGGGATTTAGGTGAGACCTCGCTTGCCAGCGGCAAACGGGTTTCGAAGACTGACGCACGTATTGAGGCGTACGGAACAGTGGATGAACTTAACAGCTGGATCGGTTTGTTGAGGGCAGGGATGAGGAATTCAGAGTTCAGCGTTCAGAATTCAGATGTCAGATTTCAGAATTCGGACGAACAGCTGCAATGGATTCAGAATAAACTGTTCAATCTCGGAGCCGCTTTGAGCGATGCTCCCGGTCAGTGGATCCGTGAATCGGATGTACAGCAGTTGGAGCAATGGATCGATGTGATGCAGACAGAGGTGCCGAAGCAAAGAGCCTTCATTCTGCCGGCAGGTAGCGAGACCGTCTGCCGATGCCATGTTTGTAGGACGGTTTGCCGACGTGCAGAAAGACGTATCGGCACACTCCAAAATGCCGAAAACGATGCCCGAAAAGAAGAACTGAAATTTGTGAACCGTTTGAGCGACTATTTGTTCGTTTTGTCGCGCTACATCGGACACCTGCTTCAGGAGCCCGAAGAAGCATGGAAGCAGGGGTAAAAAGGTGGAAAAATTGACAAAAAAGGTGCGATTTGTGTAAAAAATGCCAAAAAATGTAAAATATTCTAAAAAATATTTGCACGTTTGGAAAGTTTTTACTACTTTTGCACGATATTTTGAAAAACTATGCCCGTATTGGGTCAATTTGTGATAGATTAAAACTATGTATTGGACACTTGAATTAGCATCAAAATTAGAGGACGCTCCATGGCCTGCAACCAAGGAAGAGTTATTGGATTACGCCAATCGTATCGGAGCTCCTGCCGAGGTCATTGAGAACTTGCAAGAATTGGATGACGATGACGACGAGGAGCAGTACGAGAGTATCTTGGATATTTGGCCGGATTATCCTACTCGGGATGAAGATTTCTTCTTTGATGAAGAAGAGTATTAATTAGTCGAAAGTCGAAAGACAAAAGACAAAAGATATTGAAAATTGAAACGTTATATTGTTCTGTTATTGGGGCTTATTGCCGTTGTGACTGCTCGTGCGCAGTTCGACCCGCAAATGGGGCAATATATGTATATGCCTACAGCCTATAATCCCGCAGCGGTGGGAGAAGGCGATTTGCTGAAAGTAGCAGGAATGCACCGCATGCAGTATGTGGACATTACCAACGCTCCGATGAGCACATGGTTTACTTTCTGTTCGCCGTTTGTGATAGGTAAAACGCGTCATGGCGCGGGCGTGCGATTCTTGAATGATCGGTTCGGTTTGTTTACAAATCAAGCATTCTATGCACAGTACGCTTACCGCCAGAAACTCGGAAAAGGTTATCTGAGTGTGGGTGTGGACTTAGGATTCGTGAACGTGGGCTTCCGAGGTGACTCGGTCAACCTCAAAGAGATGGAGGATGATTACCACGATGCGGATGACGACGCAATACCGCAGGGTAGCAAGTCCGGCATGAAGTTCGATATGGCGTTGGGTATCTGGTATAGCACTCCCATTTGGTGGGTCGGAGCCAGTTACAATCACCTGACAAGGCCGAAAGTGGACTGGGACGACTATTCCGATGTTAAGCTGGTCGGAACGATGTACGTCACCGGAGGATACCATTTCAGGCTGAAGAACAACCGAGAGTGGATGTTGACCCCGAGCGCCATGGTGATGAGTGATTTTGTGAGCTGGGACGTGAACCTCACCCTGATGTGCGACTACAAAGATCGCTACCGATGGGGACTCGGATACCGAATTGACGGAAGTGTAAATATATTATTAGGTGTAGATATCATCGCAGGGCTGCAATTGGGATACAGTTGCGAACTGCCGACTAACAAGCTGATGTTGGAATCCTATGGTAGCCACGAGCTCTACCTGTCATACGGTTTTGACATCCTCAAACCAAAAAGAACGAACAAATACAAGTCTATAAGGTACTTGTAATATAAATAGAAAATAAATCGATTTATACTAATATGAAAGTAACAAAGATTTTGCCTGTCATCGCTTTGGCAGTAGCCTTGGCGAGTTGTAACAAACCTGCCGGAGAACTGGTAGGTGCGTTCAAAAGCACAAATTTCAAGGAGGCTAATCCTTATGGTATGTTATTTATCAAGAAGGGTTCCTTCATGATGGGTGCCAACACTCAGTCTGCTGTTTTCGAGCAGCCGGACAATGTGGTGATGGTAACTGTTGATGCGTTCTGGATGGATGAGACCGAGATTACCAACAATGAGTACCGCCAGTTCGTCAACTGGGTGCGTGACTCCATTGCGCTCACCAACTTGGTGGCGGCCGGTTTGACCGATTATGCTATTCAACCGAAAGATGAAGACTTCGACGAGGAGAACTTCCGTATTGACTGGCGTAAGAAAATTCCTTGGAACAGCAAGGAAGAGGACGTAGTGGATGCATTGTCTTCGATGTACTATTCCGATGGTACTTTCAAGACCAATTTCATGCACTATCGTTATAGCTGGGTGAATATGGATCAAGCGTTGCCTCAACGTAATAAATTCGACGTGGCTACGAGTACCTATCCTCCCGGAGCTACGGCACGTGTAGATACCTTCTGGGTAAACGAGTTGGGCGAGATCAAAGACTCGACCATCCTCCGTCCGTTGCGTGAGCCGAAAGACTTGCTTACGCTGAAGATTATCTGCGTATATCCGGATACGCTTGTTTGGGCGCGTGACTTCCAGTTCTCGTACAACGATCCGTTGCTCCAGATGTATTTCAAGCATCCGGGTTATGCGGAGTATCCTGTAGTGGGTGTTACATGGGAGCAGGCACATGCTTTCTGCAACTGGCGTACCAAGTTGTTTAATAAGTATTCTCCGACCGAGGCAAACGACTACCGTCTGCCGACGGAGTCTCAGTGGGAGTATGCAGCCCGTGGTGGCCGTAAGATGGCTATGTATCCGTGGGGCGGTAACTACGCTCGTGACGGCAAAGGTTGTTTCTTTGCTAACTTCAAGCCGTATCGTGGTGCATACAACGATGATACCGGTACTACGACTATGAAAGTTGCTCAGTTCCGTCCGAATGACTTCGGTCTGTTTGATATGGCGGGTAACGTAGCAGAGTGGACCAACTCGGCTTATCAGAGTGCCGCTAATACGCATATCCATGACCTTAACCCGGATTTTTGCTACATGGCTCGTAAAGCCGATCCGGACATCTTGAAACGCAAGGTAGTTAAGGGTGGTAGCTGGAAGGATATCAGTTACTTTATGCAGTGCGGTGTGCGTACGTATGAGTATCAGTATGAGAGTCGTCCGTACATCGGATTCCGTTGCGTTCGCGCGTACATAGGCGATTAATATATATAAATAAGGTGTCGAAAGACAAAATAAAAGACTAACAAAAAAAAATTAAAATACTATTATGGCTACAGAAAAAGCTGGAAAGCAAGGCCTTTGGGCAGGTTTTATGCATTGGTATGGTTCATACCAGGGTAAGAACATCGTCAACATCGTGTATTCGGTGGGTGCATCCGTCGTAATTATCGGTGCATTGTTTAAAATTTTGCACTGGCCGGGTGCCAGCCAAGTACTTATGATTGGTATGTTTACCGAGGCATTCTTGTTCATCATCGGTGCATTGGATCACCCGCATCCGGAGTTCCACTGGGAGAATGTGTTCCCGCAGTTGCTCGAATACGGAACTGATCCGGAGTTGTTGGAAATCAAATCAAAACAGGCTCGTCCGACTTTGTTGGGCGCAGGTGTTGCCGGTCAGGTAGCTACCGCCGGAATGAGTGCTGCCGCTCCTGCTGCTGCCGCTCCTGCTGCTGAGGGCGCTGCTGTTGGTAAGGTGCCGACGCTCAAAGATGAGGATTTGAAAGCTCTTAAAGACGGTATTGCCGATTTGGCTAAGACAGCTACGCAGTTCAGCGAGTTGAGCAAAGTGGCTGAGACCGGTGTTAAACTGAATGAGAAACTGGCTGCTGCTGAGGTTGCAACCGCTTCTTACACCGCAGCTACCTCTACTTTGGCACAAAGTTACGCTCAGGTTAGTGGTGATATGCAGCATGTTGCTGACGAGACCAAGGCTTACAAAGAAAGCGTTCTGGAAGTGGGCAAGAAATTGGCTTCTCTGAACTCGGTTTATGAGTTGCAGTTGCAGTCGGTTAATGCTCAGATGGAGGCTCAGAAGAGCGCAGCAGCTGCTGCTAAAGAGGCTGCAGAGGCTCAGGCAGCTTTCGCTGCAAGCACCAAACAGTTACAGAAACAGGTAGCTGACCTCAATGGTATCTACGGAAATATGCTTAACGCTTTGGCATAAGCATTCATAACAGCAAACTAATTAAAAACAAATAAAACACTTCAGCAATGGGTGGAGCAAAAAACTGTCCGGAAACCCCGAGACAACGAATGATTGGTATGATGTACTTGGTGCTCACCGCCATGTTGGCGTTGAACGTAAGTACGGATATCCTCAATGGTTTTACATTGGTAGACAATAGTTTGCACTCCTCTATCGCTGCTACGGACACTCGAAACGAGAAGCTCTATCGCGATTTCAAGGCGGCTAATGAAGCTAACCCCGAGAAAACGCAAGAGTGGTTCGACAAGGCAGCTGAGGTTCAGAAACGTGCAGACTCGCTCTATAATTATATCCAGAATTTCAAGGAGCGCATCGCGATTTTGGCAGATGGTCAGAAACGCGTTAATGAGTTTAAAGCACAGGGTATTGACCCGACTATGCATATCGAGAGTAACTCTAACTTGGATGTGACAGGTCAGTATGCTATCGTGCAAGGTAATGGTACTATCCTCAAACAGATAGTGGCTTACTACCGTGATTATGCTTCTGAGTTGGCAGAGAATGATGCTGAGTTGCGTAATGCTATTCAGACTGCTTTGGCAACCGAGCGTGGATATAACGCGCATGAGAAAGACTCATGCGACTGGGAAGTAGCTGTGTTTGACGGTATGCCTGTCGGCGCTTCAATCACTATCTTGACCAAGATGCAGAACGATGTACGTACAACCGAGGGTCAGTTGATCCAGTATTTGATGGATCGTACCGATGCAGGTGACTTGCGTGTAAACAAACTGAACGCATACGTGATCCCGAACTCGAACTATGTCATCCGTGGTGGTAAATATACTGCGCAGATTATTCTTGCGGCTGTCGATTCAACGCAGCGTCCGGAGTACTATATCGAGGGTCAGCGTATTAACGATCAGGGTATTTACGAGGCTGCTGCTACCGGTGTGGGTCTCAAGAAATACTCCGGTTATATAGCATATCAGAACCCGCTGACGGGTGCTATGGAGAACTTGAATTTCCAGAGCGAATATAGCGTTGGCGAACCGGCTGTGACGATTTCGAATACCGACCTCAACATCATGTACCGTAAGTATGAGAACAAGTTCTCGATCTCGGTACCGGGTGTATCTAATGATAAAGTGAAGGTAAGTGTCAGTGGTGCGCAGGTTAAACAGCAAGGCGGTTTATGGGTTATTGTACCGGGTGAGAACGCCAAGAGCGTCACCATTAACGTATCCGCTGAATTGGACGGTAAGATGCAACCGATGGGCAGCAGGGAATATCGCGTGAAAGCGCTGCCGAACCCGCAGGCTTGGTTCTCTGCTAAAGAGAAAGAGTATACCACGGGTAATATTGCGCTTAGCACGCTGACTCACTCTTCCGGTGCTATTACCGCCTCGTATGGTCCTGACGGTCTGCTCAACCTGCCGTTTAAGGTAACCAGCTTCCGTGCTATTATCAACGGAATGACTTCGCAATCCAACGGAAACAAGTTCACCCCAGATCAGTTGAAACAGATTGGTAAACTGAAAAAAGGTGGTGTCGTGATTATCCAAGATGCTCGTGCAGTGGGCCCGGGTGGTCAGGAAATGCGTCTGGCTCCGCTTGTATTCACATTGAATTAATACCATTTGATTATGATAAAGAAATTAAGTTTTGTCGCATGTTTGCTGTTGGGCGTTGTAACGGCTCAAGCGCAGCATCAGGTCATCTCGTTCTTCGATGAGTTAGGTACAGCGCGTATCCAAACGGAGGAGTATTCTGAGGCTCATGATACTATCGTCATGGTTGATCACCGTATAGATGACGTGATTTGGGCGCGTTACGTATATCGTATCATCGATATGCGTTATAAGCAGAACTATCAGCTCTATTTCCCGACACGTGTGGATGATCCGGACTATCGTAACTTGTTTAAGGTGATTTTGGATGCAGTAGTAGATGGTTTGCAAATCTATCCGCGTGATCCGGAGACGATTAAGCCGAGTTTTAAGAATCAGCCGCCGTTTACCAAGCAGCAGATTCCTATGGATGCATTCATGCCGGTGGATAAGACAGAAGATCACTCTGATGACGATACCTATTTTGATATCAGTCGTTCTACGGCGATGCTCGTTAACTACGATAGTATCACCGATGAGTTGCGTGCGCAGCCTTATTCATTCCAAGATGCAGTTAGAAACCAATTGAAATATCTGATTCAGGAGGTTGTGTTCTTCGATAAGCACACAAGCCGTATGCACCAGAAGATCATGGCAATTGCACCGCTGCATCCGGTATTGATCAGTACACAGGATAGTACGAAGATTATGTCTTCGCTCCGTGAGTCGATCATGTTCTGGATTCCGTTTGATAACTTGCGTCCGTATTTGGCAATGCAGTATGCTATTCCTAACCGCAACGAGGTGAAACGTGTGACGTTTGATGAGTTCTTCCAGAAACGTCTCTATACGTCCTATATCGTCGGTGAGGGCAATATGTACAACCGTTGGATCCCGGATTATAAACACAACGATATTACCGGCATTCGTCAGGAGCAAGATCGTATTGCTACCGAATTGCTGAATTTCGAACAAGACCTTTGGGAATATTAATGCGTAAGCATCGCTTTAGAAACTCCTATATGACGGCAGGCGTCAGCGTATCGCTGGTGCTTTGCCTGATAGGAATAGAATGTGTGCTCCTGCTGTCGGCAGGAGCGCTTCTTACGCGTATGCGCGAGAACGTGACCATCACAGCCGTCTTGTCTCAAGAGGCGGATAGCACGCAATGTGCCCGTTTGGAGCGTATGTTGGAGGCCAGCGAAGGATATAGCAGTTTCCGCTATGTGTCCAAAGAGGAAGCTTTGCAGGAACATATTGTTTCGTTAGGAGAAGATCCGACCGCGTTCTTGGGATACAATCCTCTTTCTGCCAGTTATGAGATTCATCCGTCCGAGCTTTATAGCAATCCGGACAGTTTGGCGCAAGAAGCAGAGCGTTTGGAGTCGCTGCCTTATGTCTCAGAGGTGCTCTATCCGCGGGATTTGACCGATCTGATGAACCGTAACGTACATGATTTCTCGTATATCCTGTTAGGTGTGGCTTTGCTGCTACTGTTGGTGTCCATGGTGTTGATTGTCAATACTATCCGTTTGCAGATTTATTCCAAACGCTTTATCATCAACACAATGACGCTGGTGGGTGCCACGTCTTGGGTGACACGTCGTCCGTTTGTGTTGCGCAATATGTTGATGGGGTTGATTGCCGGAATAGTAGCGCTGATCGTGCTGAGCGGATTAGTCTATTATGTAGAGTTTGAGATGGGCTTGTTCCTCTTCCCGATTACGTGGATGAATGTTGCTTTTGTATGCGGCGTAGTCTTAGGTAGCGGTTTGCTGATCACGCTTTTTGCTTCGCTCATCGCTACCGGTCGGTACATCCGCATGGATAATAACTCGTTGTACGAGATTTAATGATTTGACATTTGATATTTGAGATTTGACATTTTATGAAACAGACATTACCAAAATTGAACCTCATCCTGATAGCCGTTTCGTTTGCTATTATCGTAATCGGTTTCTGCCTGATGGTTGGCGAACCGTCCGGTGAGGTCTATAATCCCGATATTTTCTCCTTCCGCCGTATCACGTTGGGACCGATGATCTCACTCTTCGGCTTTGTGAGTATGATTTTTGCTATCTTATTCCGCGCAAAGAAATGAGTTGGTTAGAAGCATTGATATTAGGCATCGTGCAGGGCTTGACGGAGTTCCTGCCGGTTTCGTCTTCGGGACATCTGGAGATCGGTCAGGTCTTATTAGGTACTTCCGGAGAAGAGAACCTCACGTTCGCTATCGTAGTGCATGTAGCTACGGTGCTCTCTACGCTTGTGGTGCTTTGGCGTGAGGTATTGCAGCTGTTTGGCGGCACGTTCACTACCCCCAAATGGAACAAAGAGAAAGACTATGTAGCGAAGATCTTAGTCTCTATGATCCCTGTCTTCATCGTGGGCATGTTCTTCAAAGACCAAGTAGAAGCATTTTTCGGTAACGGTCTTTTGTTGGTCGGTATATGCTTGCTGATCACGGCTTTGCTGTTGGCACTCAGCGAATGGTTGCAGAAGAAACGTCAAGGAGCAGGTCATGAAGTGGGCTACAAGGATGCTATCATCATCGGTATCGCTCAAGCATGTGCTGTACTACCGGGTCTGAGCCGTTCCGGTTCGACGATCGCTACCGGCTTGCTCTGCGGTGTGAAGAAAGAGAGTGTAGCGCAGTTCTCCTTTTTGATGGTACTTATCCCTATCTTAGGAGAAGCTTTCCTCGATCTGCTCAAACTGCTGAAAGGTGAGATGGCCAGCGAGTTAGGCATGGTTCCTGCGTTGGTGGGATTTGTGGCTGCTTTCGTCACCGGCTGTTTTGCGTGCCGTTTTATGATTGAGATTGTACGCCGTCAACGCCTCATCTGGTTTGCGATCTACTGCGCTATCATCGGTTCTACCGCAATTATTGCAACTGTTTGCTGATATGTGGGATTTTGAGCAAGGTGAGGTATTGGCGTTCGATAAGCCGCTGCATTGGACATCGTTCGATCTGGTGGCAAAAATACGGTATAACCTCTGCCGTAAATTAGGTAAAAAGAAACTGAAAGTTGGTCATTCCGGTACGCTGGATCCCTTGGCAACAGGTGTGGTGATTGTCTGTACAGGCAAGAAAACCAAGCTCATTGACCAGCTCCAATACGATGTCAAGGAATACGTAGCTACGCTCCAATTAGGAGCTACCACACCGAGTTATGACTTGGAGAAAGCGATCGATGCCACGTATCCGACGGCGCATATCACGCGTCAACTGATCAACGAGACTATTCCGACTTTCCTTGGTGAGCAGTGGCAAGTACCGCCGGTCTTCTCGGCTATCCAGATTAACGGCAAACGGGCGTATGAGTTTGCCCGCAAAGGAGAAGAGGTGGAACTCAAACCGCGGCTCTTGGTCATCGACGAGATTGAGGTCTTGGCATTTGACGAAGAGAAGATGCAGCTGACTATCCGTGTTGTGTGCTCCAAAGGCACGTATATCCGCGCGTTGGCAAGGGATATAGGAGAACGTCTGCACTCCGGCGCACACCTCATCGCTCTAAGACGAACACGAGTTGGTGACACGCGTGTAGAGGATTGTCTATCCATTGAGACCTTTTTGGAAGAACTGAATCATTACGAACCGAATAGTCTAAACGACGATAAATAAGAATATGTACAAAGCTAACGATATGAAACTCAGCCAGTTTAAGTTTAAACTGCCTGAAGAACTGATTGCTCAATTCCCCGCTGCGTATCGCGATGATGCGCGTCTGTTGGTGTTGCACCGCAAGACCGGTGAGGTGGAGCATAAGATGGTCACCGATACGGTGCAATATTTTGATGAAGGCGACTTGTTCGTTTTCAATGATTCGAAGGTCTTTCCGGCTCGGCTCTGGGGACACAAGGAGAAGACGAACGCGCTGATTGAGGTTTTCCTCCTCCGTGAGTTGAATCATAGATCGCGTTATTGGGACGTGTTGGTTGATCCGGCGCGTAAGATCCGTATTGGTAATAAACTGACTTTCGATGACGATCCTTCCATCGTGGCAGAGGTGATAGATAACACTACAAGCCGCGGACGTACGTTCCGTTTCCTAACGGACTACGAGAACGAGGAGTTTGTACCGCATCTCTATGCTTTGGGTAGCGCTCCGCTGCCTAAGTATATCCGTCGTCCGATGGATGCGCAGACCCAGCAGCAGTACGAGGAGACCTTCCATGATCTGCCTGTGCGCGAGATGGATATCGATCGTTACCAGACGATTTTTGCCAGCAAGATCGGAGCTGTCGCAGCTCCTGCATCCGGTTTGCATTTCTCCAAACAGCTCCTCAAACGAATGGAGATCCGCGGTATTGAGACGACCTTTATGACGAGCCACATATCGCTCGGTATTTTCAAGGAGATCGATGTGGAGGACTTGACCAAGAATAAGATGGAGTCCGAGCAGATCATCCTGCCGGCAAACATGGCAGAGGCTGTTAACAACGCCCATGAGCGTCAGAAACGCGTCTGTGCCGTGGGAACCGAGATCATGCGTGCAATGGAGCATGTGGCAGGAACAAACGGTCAACTCAAGGAATATGACGGTTGGACGAATAAGTTCATCTATCCGCCTTATACCTTCACGGTAGCAAATAGTTTCTTCACGAACCTCTATATGCCGATGTCGAGCCAGTTGCTGATGGTTGCGGCGTTCGCAGGCTACGAAGAGACCATGCACGCTTACGAAGAGGCGGTGAAGGAAGGCTATCGTTTTGGTGACTATGGAGACGCTATGTTAGTGGTAGATTGATGCAAGTACGAATAGATCCATCTTGGCAGCGCGTGTTGCAGACGGAGTTTGACAAGCCTTATTTCGAACTCCTCACTCAATATGTGCGCCAGCAATACCAGACCTGCCGGTGTTTTCCTCCGGCGGGTTTGATTTTTAATGCGTTCGACTCCTGTCCTTTTGAGAAAGTGCGGGTAGTCATCATCGGTCAAGACCCGTATCACGAGCCCGGACAAGCTATGGGACTCTCTTTCTCCGTGCCCGAAGGCGTGCAGATCCCTCCTTCGCTCATGAATATCTACAAGGAGATCCATCGGGATTTAGGAACGCCTATTCCGCAGAGCGGAGACTTACGCCGGTGGGCGGAGCAGGGCGTCTTGCTCCTTAACGCGACCCTGACGGTGGAGGCGCATAAAGCCGGTAGCCACCAAGGCAAAGGATGGGAAGAACTGACGGACGCTGCGATAACAGCGCTAAATAACGAACGCGAACATCTGGTCTTCATGCTCTGGGGATCATACGCCCAACGCAAAGGTCAGTTCATCGACCGAAAGAAACACTTAGTGCTCCAAACTTCGCACCCGTCACCCTTGTCTGTCTATCGAGGTTTTGATGGCTGCGGACATTTCTCAGCAGCTAATAACTATCTGATTAAGAACGGCTTGGAGCCTATACAATGGTAAAATGGTTCAATAAATGAACCATACGGCAAAGCAGATCGTATGACGAAGTGAATAAAGAAATGGTAAATGACCAAATGAAAAAATTACTGTTAGTTGATGCTTATGCGATGATCTTTCGCGCATACTACGCATTCATCCGCGCGCCGCGCATGAATAGCAAGGGGGAGAACACCTCTGCTATCTTTGGTTTTTGCGTCACGCTGGAGGACTTGCTCAAGAAAATCAACCCCACGCATGTGGGTGTGGCTTTTGATCCGAAAGGCGGCACGTTTCGTCATGAGGCGTACGAGCAGTACAAAGCGCAGCGTCCCGAGACGCCGGAAGACATCCGCAAGGCAGTGCCCGTGATCAAGCAGATTTTGGAGGCCATGAATATACCCGTCTTGGAAGTACCCGGTTTTGAAGCGGATGATGTCATCGGTACGCTCTCGAAGCAAGGCGAACAAGCCGGTTTTGAGGTCTATATGGCTACGCCGGATAAGGACTACGGACAGCTCGTCTCCGACCATGTGTTCATGTATCGTCCCCGTCATACGGGCGGCTTCGAACTGATGGGACCGAAAGAAGTGTGCGATAAATACGGCCTGCAACGCAAGGAACAAGTCATCGACCTGCTCGGACTCATGGGCGATGCCAGCGATAATATCCCGGGCTGCAAAGGTGTGGGGGAGAAGACAGCTGTGGCTCTCTTGCAGCAGTTCGGAGACATCGACAATATGCTTGCCCACACGGACGAGATCAAAGGTGCGCTCCGTACAAAAGTGGAGACCCAGATGGACGAGATCCGTTTCTCGCGGTTCTTGGCTACCATTCGTACCGATGTGCCGATTGCCTTGGACGAAAACCAACTGGCGAAGAAAGACCCGAATATCGAAGCCCTCACAAAACTCTATCAGGACTTGGAGTTTAACACCCTCCTCAAGAAACTCGCGCCCTCGTCTGTCAATCCGCCAATTTCGTCGGATAAAAAGCCTTCCAAGAAAGCCAAAACCGTTGACCCGAATCAACTCGATCTCTTTGCCGAACCCGAAGAGCAAAATGACCAAATGGTAAATGACCAAAGGGTAAATTCCTTTGACACCATCGAAGCCCGCCTCTGTCAATACCTCCTCAACCCCGAGGTGGCGTTCAATCCCTATAAGGAGCCGAACTGGGATGCCCTCAAAGCCGATGCCAACTTATGGAATCTGTATAACAACGTCGAGTTGCCGCTGGTGGAAGTCCTGCGCGAGATGGAGGCTGCCGGTGTCCGTATTGACGTCACCAAACTCAAAGAGGCAGAGACAGCCTTGACCGAAGAACTGAATACGATAGAGCAACGTATCTACTCCCTCGCAGATGGACCGTTTAATATCAACAGCCCGAAACAAGTGGGCGAACTGCTCTTCGACAAACTCAAGCTGGACAGCAAAGCTAAGAAATTGAAGACCGGACAATACTCCACTTCCGAAGAGGTGTTGGTGGCGCTCAAAGATCGTCATGAGATCGTCGGACTGATCTTGGATTACAGAGCTTTGAGTAAACTGATCACCACCTATATTTCCGCTTTGCCGGGCTATATAGCAGCTGATGGAAAGATCCACACGACTTATAATCAGACAGTTACGGCTACCGGACGTCTCTCTTCCTCGAACCCGAACTTGCAGAACTTGCCTATTCGTTCCGAGCGCGGACGGTTCATCCGTGAGGCGGTTATCCCTGATGACGGATGTCTCTTCCTTTCTGCCGATTACAGCCAGATTGAGCTTCGTCTCATGGCGCATTTCTCGCAGGACGAACATCTCCTTGCGGCTTTCCGCAACGGGCAGGATGTACATGCCGCTACGGCTGCTAAGATCTTCGGTCTGCCTATTGAACAGGTCACCAAAGACCAGCGTCGCAAAGCCAAAACGGCGAACTTCGGTATCATCTATGGTATCTCCGCTTTCGGTCTCTCGCAGCAGCTCGATTGCAGCCGTACGGAAGCTAAACAGCTGATTGACGACTACTTCGCCGCGTTCCCGCGCGTGATAGAATATATTGAGTCTCAGAAGGAACTCGCCCGTCAGAAAGGCTATGCCGAAACGCTCTTCGGACGCAAACGTTACTTGCCGGATATTCATTCCCAGAACGCTACCGTTCGTTCGTTTGCCGAGCGCAACGCGGTTAACGCGCCTATTCAAGGAACCGCAGCCGACATCATCAAAATGGCGATGGTCTCTATCCACCGCCGTTTGAAAGAGGAGAAACTGCAAGCCCAGATGACGATGCAGGTTCACGACGAACTCAATTTCAACGTCCCTGCCCAAGAAGTCGATCGTGTGCGTGAGATAGTCGTCTCCGAGATGCAGAATGCCGTTCAACTCTCCGTTCCGCTCATCGCCGAATGTGGAGTCGGCCATAACTGGCTTGAAGCCCACTAATCCCCACCTTCATCGGTCCAACATCGGTCCAATATCGGTCCAATATCGGATCAATCCTAGACCTTTGCCCTTATTATCGTGTAACAATCAAGGACGTATTAGCATAATGAAAACCATTTTATCCATATTGATGCTTATCCGTATACTCTGTATCGGAAATAGCTTTTCTTGGGACGCTGTGGAGCAGGAACTCGTGCCGCTCTGCGATGCCAAGAACATAGAGATTGAGGTGCATAACCTCTATTACGGCGGTTGTTCCTTAGCCCAACACGCAGAGTTCCTGCTCAAAGACACTGCCGCCTATTCTCATCGTGTCTGCACAAATCCTCAAATCCTCAAATCTTCAAATCCTCAAATTCGCGAAATCCGAGACACGATTTCGCTACGCAAGGCGCTCAAGGACGGCAAATACGATTATATCTCCCTGCAGCAGGCAAGTCATGACTCCGGTATCAAGTCTTCGTACGAACCTTGGCTATCCATGCTCATCGATACCGTCCGTGCGTATCAGCCGGAGGCGCAACTCTGTTGGATGCAGACTTGGGCGTATAGCCAAGACGCCAAACATCCGGCTTATCCCCGCTACCATAACAACCAGCAGGAGATGTGGGATTCTATCCAAGCCTGCACGCGTTACGTGCAGCAAAAATGTCAAATGTCCAATGTCAATTGTCAAATTATCCCATGTGGTTTGGCTGTTCAAAACGCACGCCAAACGAAATTAGGAGACACTCTTTGCCGAGATGGTTATCATTTGAACTATATATACGGTCGTTATACGGCAGCCTGCGTGTGGTACGAGATCTTAACCGGAAAAGACGTTCGTAAAAACCGCTATATGAATCCGCAAATGACCAAAACCCAACGCAAACTAACGCAGAAAGCTGCCCATAAAGCAACAAAAAAGAGATGTCCTATTTGACATCTCTTCGTGATCCATGCAGGATTCAAACCTGCAACCCCCACATCCGTAGTGTGGTACTCTATTCAGTTGAGCTAATGGACCATTTTTTCAAAAGCGGGTGCAAAGGTACTGCTTTTTTTTGACATGACCAAATATTTTGGCAAAAAAAATCAAAAAAAGTTCATTTTGTCATGTTATTTGAACAAAAATAGGTATAATTAAACATTTAAACAGATATGAAACGATTCTTTTTGGCACTCTTATGTGCCGCAACCATGACTGCTATGGAAGCAAAAACATTAGTGGCTTATTTCTCTGCCACAGGTACTACAAAAACTGCTGCAGAGCGGCTTGCTAAACAGCACGATGCTCGTCTTTGGGAGATCGAACCGGCGGAACCTTACACCGCTGCCGACCTCGATTGGCGTAACGACAAGTCCCGTTCGTCCTTGGAGATGAAAGACCCGGAGGAACGTCCGGCTATCAAGCGTTGCACCGATGTCACGCCGTACGACACCATCTATGTCGGTTTCCCGATTTGGTGGGGCATCTGTCCGCGAATCATCAATTCGTGGCTCGATAACAACCTCCCGCAGTTGGAAGGCAAAACCCTCATTCCTTTTGCTACCAGTGGTTCCAGCGGTATTGCAGACGCTGAGGCTTATCTCAAGAAAACGTATCCTTCGCTCAACTGGCAGAAAGGCCTATTGATGAACAAGCGCTAATCAGCCTAGTTGACGAAAATCGTTCGGAGTGATACCTGTGTGACGTTTGAAAAAACGGCAGAAAGAAGGCGAATCGGCATAGCCCAAATGATCGCTGATCTGCTGCACGGATAAGTCCGGACGGGAAGTCAGCAGTTTCTTCGCCTGCGTAGCAAGGTATTGCTCGATATAATCGCTGGCGGAAATACCCACTACTTCTTTGATTTTCACCGAGAAATGGCGCGTCGTAAGATGCGCCTTTTCGGCATAGAAAGCTACCTCATGCTGCTTGTGGTAGTTCCTCGCTAAGGCGTCGCAGAACGCATTGAAAACCGCGTATTTGTTATCATCTTTCCGCATCTTTTCGTCCATCTCGCACCGAAAAGCATTGTGCATCTCCGACATCACATTCGTCAGTTCGATGATCATCTCGTGACGAAGCGGGTAGCGTTGCGTAGAGGTCTGGCATATATGCTCTAACAGATCAACCGCCCGCATATACTGCGTCATCTCTTCGTCCGTCAGCAGGCAGGTCGGTTGCCGGTGAAACTTATGGTAATCGTGGGTCAGACGCTTCGTCTTGAGTTCCTCGCATAGGGCAGGGGAGTGAACCAATATCGTCACGTTATAATCAGGGCTGCTTTCGAGGGGACGCAGTATATGATTCGGCATAACGACAGCTATCTCGTTCGGTCGGAACACCACTTCCTGCAAGTCGTACAAAGCCCGCGCGACACCGGAATGATTGATACACACCATCATACAAGGCGAGATCACATCCTTGCCGTACACCGGAAAACGATTCACATTCCGCAACACTGCCATTTCATTGCGATCTATCGTCCGGTACATCTCTTCAAACACTTGTCCTCTATCCATACGATATCATTTGTCATAGTATTCTATTCTATGACCGATTTTGCCATGTTGTTTTACTCTCTTTGCAACTTTCGGCTGCAAAGGTACACAAAAATAATGACATATGCAAGGGAATGCAGCAAAAAAGCGCTTTCGTGAGCGCTTTTTTACGTTAAACGGTTAAACCGTTAAATTGTGATTATTCTGCTACGAAAATTGTACCATTGCACGTAGTGCCTTTTCCTATAAGATGCAACAAACGGGAAAAAGTTAAAAGGAGATGCAAAATAAATACAAAGAAGAAACGGCAAAGCCGTGTCCGATACAATTCTTAGCCGCATGGGCAACGATTATTTCGAACGAAACAGACGAAGAAAGGAGCGGCGTTTCCTATCCTCCATATATGGCGGATTCAAAGAGGAAACGCCCGGAATACAAAGAAATCGTTATTACATACTTACGTGATTAAGTAATCACGAAGGTGTCGGATAGTATCCGACGAAATGAACGCTGCGGCTAACCCGATACTATCGGGGATAAACGAAGAAAGAAAGAGCCTGCCTGCTAAGATATAGAACGCGCAGGACATTTGTGTTCTGCGCGTGAAGTTAACTATTTCGTTTACTCTCAATATGTCTCATTGACATAAACCATATGAACGCCATAAATTTCTAATCTCTTGCGCAGAGGGACTTCCCATTTCTGCAGCGATTCTTAACATTTGGCAATGCGGTGACCCTATAGTGTTATAATAGTCATCGCATATAACAAATATCAAGTTTCCTAAAACTTCTTCATGCCCCCATCGATACTTATCCATAATAGAACCTAGGTTATTAAAGTTCTTTCTTTGCCATTCAGAATATATGGAAGGATATTTGTGTCTTAGGATACATTTTATTCCTTCAATTGCATAAGCATCTGCATTAGTGTGATTCTTTTGAGATAAGTAACACATGGATAAATCATAACAAACATCAGCAGCTAATTCCCATTCTTCTTCAGGTAAATTGTGGAGAGCTATTTCATTGTGGCGGATACTCGCTTGTATATTGCCAGATCGCCGATAACAATCAGCAATATTAATATACAACAAAATTTGATCTATAAACTCTAATTCAGTTGAACTCTTTTCTATTTTGTGAATTAATCCTTGGTATACCGTAATGGCTTGATTATATTGATCCAGTTCTTGATAGCAATTCCCGATATAGTATACGCCGTAATCATTCAACTGGTCGCAATCATTTAATTTTAGATAGTTTTCAAGTGCCCTATCATATACTTTGCTATTAAAAAATGATGTGGCATTCTGTTTCCATATTGTTATATCAGCCTCTTTACATCCTCCTGCATCTTCAATAATAAGTTGATTCCCATTTATTGACACTTTACCCATTTTGGTTATTGCGGATTGACCGAGCAGAAGCGGAGATGCTTGCCCCTCAATAACTATTGCTTCTACATCATTCAATTTTAACCCTCCTATTTCTAGGTATGCCAATCGGATTCTAACATGATCTACTATCCTTCCATCAGCAACGGAAGACAATCCAGTTCCTAAAATATCCGACTTGTTAAGATAGTCATTTTCTAACATGTATTGTGCCATCGATTCAGAAATGCACACGTTAGCAGCTCCTGTGTCAAATATGAACTTCATTCGTAATCCATTTACGACACATGGCACCTTATAAACACCGCCTTCCTTCTCCATCGTAATAGTAGTACGGGCGAAAGTTGCAAAAACAGCAAACATTAACATAGCCGCTGTAAAAAACAATCTAATGTTCTTCATATTTCAATACAATTAAAATAAAATGCGTAGTCGGTTTATCTACGCTCTGAGGTCCTCGGATGACCGCCCTAATTAGATAAATCCGTCTACGCACATCGTAGGCGTTTGATGATTTATTCTTTTTAGGGCAACTTTTTGAAATTTCCGAGGTTTCAGAGCCGCTGAACAAATAGCAAACGCTATATGATTTTCAGTATGTCACAGTGCAACACTTTGCACGATGTTATGATTGTATTAATGTTTTATTCAAGAATATTTGATATGCTTTTTCGTATTCACTCTTAATATATTTATACCGAGGAAGTTCTCTAATTTTAAAGTCTGCATTCTTAATCTGTTCGTTAGTATTCTCATTTACATCCGTGAGGCAGTTTGCAACACTCTCAAGCCTCGAAACAAATTGTAAGATATCAATATATTCGTTTCTAAGTTTCAATGAATAATATACTGCCCATAAATAATTGCTAAAAGCGTCGCTGACATTATTCATCTGTAATGCCATATCTCCAAAAGCAATACTATGCAAATACATCATAGAATAAAAATCCTCATCTATATCATCCCTTTGTTGCTTCAGTTCTTTTTTTAGATCTGCAATATCTGAAACTTGAGTTTTGACATCTATTACGTTAAGAATTTGCCATGCGACAACAAAAGTCACTATTATACCTAATAACGCGACAATTACTCCTATAAAGGCATTACTATCAATTATGGCAAACTGAAAGACATTACAAACCCACAAGCCGACCACCATACACCATAGTAATAGTGATATTATAGAAAGCCATATTGCGTAGTTAATCTTCTTTTCGTTGCTCATAAGAAAAACATTTAGCAGCAAATCAATAAGGATTTCAGAGAATCATAACTTTCAAGAACGCAGACTGTTTTGTAAAAAGATGTTATACTATCTTTATTTCCATGTAGAGAAGGAAAACCGATGAATATTCTAGATCCATCATTGTCATTAGGTTGAATTTCAACAATCCATTCTTTATTCAGTAAGAATTTCTTCTTGTCTGTGTTAGTCAATTCAATAAATCTTGGCATATTATTTACGTAATTTGTTTTTATTAACTACATAGCCACTTGCGGGATGTGGAGAGTGTAGGGGTTAGTAATGACATGTTGACCATACTTGCGTAATAATTCTACAATGCCTAAATTCTCAGAAGAACTATCTATCTGAGCATTCCCAGGCAAACGGGAAGCGAAGAATGGCCACAATTGGTCTGACTCATATACTTGATCGATGTAAGGGAAATTGACAAGAGGTGCCATATCTGACTGCTTCTTAAAATCATCAGAATAAGCAAACTGCCATTTACCATCTTCATAAATTAACGTGCCAATGAGCAAACGATTAAGATACAAGTCAAATCGCCCGCTTTCACCGGCTACTGCCTTGTAGTTTGTTTCGTCACTATCGCGCCAAAACAATTTGATTTTTTCTTTTATACTCATATCAGCAACTTTTTAATTTCGTTATATCTGTATTCCAAACAACTATTAATCAACTCAATACGCAAAGGAGTGTAAAGATGTGCAAAATGTGTTCTAACAAACTCTTGCATTTGTCGTAAAATTTGCTCATTGAATAGTTGTCGGACTTCTGTTTTCGTTATATAAAATTCATTTGTGTAGATTAGTTCCAGTAATCGGAAATGATTGATTTGGTGTTCACCATCCCATCCCAACTTAGGTTTGGATTGAATGCAGTACTTTCTTATAAAAGCCTCCTTGCCTTGTGCTTGGACTTTATTCTCCAAGTTTGTATCACTCATATTCCATAACAAACCTCGTGCCGTGTCGTACACCGGAGAGAAATGCGGCTCGACTTTTGCGCTAAAAGGTCGAATTACAGCCCAATTATAATAATGGCGGTCGTTATTGCCAACAAAGGCATCATAGATGAGCAACTTGACCAGTTCATAGAGTATTGTTTTTGCCTGATTCGGAAAACTTTTTGTAATGGCTTTTTCGACAAACTGCAAAGTAAACATGTCTTGTGCCAAATTTTCTTGCTCAATTTGCTTTACAATATTCATGTCTTGCAGATATCCGGCAAAAATTTCCGCTCCATGCACTAATTCTTCTTTTTTCGTATCCAAAAAATACTTACTCAAGAAGCGAAGTTGATTATTGATGATAGCCAAATCGGATTCGGCCATTTTGATGCCAAAGATCGTTCCAAGTTGATTAAGTAAATACTCTGTAATGGATTCGTTGGGATACCACTTGTGACCAGTTTTGGCGATATATTGTGTCCAATGCTGTTTATTTTTGCGTCGCCATGCGTTTGAACCGGAATAGTTGTAAATACTAATGAAACGTTTTGGTGCATCACCAGTTAACGTGACTTCTTGAACGAAATAATCACGCTTTTTGATAACACGTACACCCTTTACAAATGTACGTTGTAACCCAGAATAATTCTCTATACGATGCTGCTCCATTTAGCTACAATACTCCAAATTCGGTTGCAAAGTTACGGATTTTTATTGAAATATGCAAGTATTTGGGCAAAATTCGTTCGAGAAAGTGTGTTTTTTAGCGGATTTAGGCATTTATATGGGTATTTCGTTGGGCGTTTCGGTAGATACGAAATAATAGTAATGCTTTGTTTATATTTAATTAACGCAACGCTTTGCGCTTGTCTTTCTCCTTTCCCGGAGTGCTCGGAAGCACCGTCTCGGAGAAGGGACGTGTATTATTTATCCTTTCAGTATACGCTTGCTTTCCGCATTCTAAGACCAGCATTATTTCTAATTGTGGCGAATTCGCCATAATTAAAATCGGGGTTGTTTACTTTCTACCAGATGCCAATATACTCCAAAGTGTTTCGGTTACGCAGCCGATCGGTAACAAAGAAATCTCCGTCCTTTGCCTTTAACTGGAATTTATGTTATTTAGTTCAGTTTGCGGTTTAGTTCTTGACTACTTTGCAGGCGACGCCTTTGTAACCGGCGACATAGACCATATAGACGCCGGAAATGCGCAAAAGTTAAATCGCAGGCACAAAAAAAGAGCACTCACTCTTGGAGTGCTCCGATTTTGCAACACATGCCTCATGCCCTTGGGCAGAAGCGTTTACCGCGTAAACTTAGCAGACGCAGAGTACGTTCCGGCAGTAAGACGTACGACATACAGACCGTTTCCTTCGGGCATTTCGAGAGGCTGATAGTACTCGGCTCCATAACTCAGATGCGACAGCGGGATACGTTGAACCATGCGTCCGCTGAGATCAAAGAGCGTAAGTTCTGCCTCTGCAACAGCATTGGGAACGGAGAAACGAACAATCCGCTCGTTAGCCGAGTTACCGGCGATGACATCCATAGAGCCTTTCTTTTCCGGATTAACGATGACCTGAGTAAGTGAGGTGGTGGTGTCATCTATTTGGGGTAACTCATACGGACCCAGATCACGTGCTGTGCCGCTAACATTTACTGCCAAGAAGGGGAAGTCAGCAAGCATCTGAGCCAGATTAGGCGTAACGGACGAGGGCACTTCACAGCCTGCATCAACGAGATTAGAACCCGGCAGAAGGCGTGCAAAACGCGAAGGCATCGATCCGTCTCCACGACGAGGAGCTATAGCATCTGCTTCGCTGAGCGAGACATAATCCGAACGCGAGAAAGAAGTCACCAGATGGTTCGTCCAAGCTAATTTGCTATGGGAGGTAGCCAAGGCGTTGTAGTCGTCTGTTCCCACGGAAATCTCCTGACGACCGAAGCAGACGTTATTATAGTAATACGTATTGGCATCAGAGCCACCGGACTCGAACATGTAGTCATAGGAGTTATCGAAAGCGAGACATCCGATGAGCACATGTCCGCCTTTGTGGCTGTTACAGTCAAAACCCTTGACAGAACTGGAGATGTCGCATCCGAATGCCACACAGCGGTACGCATAGTGAATACCCTGACTGCTACCACCGGTTCCGTTGCCGCCTAATTTGATACCATTACCGTTGCCGGAGAAGGAAGCCGAGCCATCAAAATACTGCTTTACCCAGAGATGGTCAGAAGCGTTGCCGGATTCCCATGCCCAGCATTCTG
>Ga0256405_10002501_pt1 | contig 41965 bp, 30 predicted proteins | sample RumenRJG_02DNA_FD_189096 | JGI IMG/M metagenome (GOLD analysis project Ga0256405, IMG submission 189096) | Bovine rumen microbial communities from Lethbridge, Alberta, Canada - RJG_02 | ecosystem: Host-associated > Mammals > Digestive system > Stomach > Rumen | place: Canada: Alberta... | reverse complement strand
TATTTATACTTATTCCATTATCGGTTTTTGCAAGAATATCAAAATGACAACCTTTGTTTTCAATACCTTCTTTTGGATATTCTGTATTTAAAAGTTCTAGTTCTTTAATAACAGGATTTCCTCGTAAAATAGAATTTATCAAAGACATTAGTATATCTTCATCACCTTTTTCACCAAATATCTTTTTAAAAACATAATCATTCTTTGGATCTAATAACTCTACTTTTTTACCAGTATCTGTCATATATTTAAACTAATATATTAGAATTTTTTTAAGAAATAAATTAAAAATATTATAATTGACATTCGTAAATACGAACACATAATGTATTTTAATTAATAATGTATTAAATTTAGTTATATATTAGTTTCTACGAATGTACCTACTTTAAAAGTAGGCAAGTAATAAGGCGCTTCGCCGATTGAGAAGGTGTTGGTTACTTTCTAAGTAACTCGATTCTTTTGATACCATTAGAGATGCTTTTACATTTTAGAATTTTTATATTTCCTATTAGTTTAGTGTTTTTAACATGAGTTCCACAACATAACTCTTTAGAAAAATCACCAAACTGAACTATTCTAACTTTTGAACCATATTTATCCTTAAATAACCCAATACAACCTTCTTTTTCTGCATCATCAATAGATACATCACGTCTTTCTATAAGCTCTAAACCTGAATTTATCTTAGAGTTTATGGTATTTTCTATATCTAATATCTCATCTTCAGTAAGATTACGTGTAAAGTTAAAGTCAAAACGTAATTTGTTGTCATATACTTTAGAACCCATCTGTCTAATATTTTCTCCAAATTTAGACCTTAAAACAGAATGTAATATATGTGTACATGAGTGATATTTGCTAATATTATCTCTTCTTTCTTTATTTATTTTAAGTATAAAAGTACTTTCTAAATTATTTGGTAATGTTCTTAAATAATGAACTATCTCATTGTTTATTTTTTTAGTATCAAAAACATCTATTTTATTATTATTTTCATCTGTTATTTCACCAATATCTCCTATTTGTCCACCACTTTCTCCATAAAATGGTGTTTCATTAAATACTACTTCAAAATAATCTTCTATTTTTCGATATTTTACAATATAACTATTAAATTCATAATTATCATAACCTACAAATCCGTCATTTTTCGAACATTTTTCTTTAACATTAATCCATTCAACATTATTATTTTTGTTATCTAATTTTGACCTATTTTTCTGTTCAGACATAAGTTCATTATATTTATTTATGTCAAAATTATAACCTTTTTCTTTTAATATTATGTCTGTTAGATCTACTGGAAAACCATAAGTATCATAAAGTTCAAAGATATATTTTGCTTCGATTTCTTTAGAATTTGAACTATTTATAATATTATCTAACCTTTTAATACCTGTTTTTAATGTTTTTAAAAAACTCTCTTCTTCATTAAAAATAATATCTTTAACAATATCTTTATTAACAGTAAAATTTTCCTTTATAAAATCAAATTTATCTAATACTATATCAACAAATTTATATAAAAAAGGCTCTTTTAAGTCTAAAAAACTATATCCATATCTAGAGGCTCTTCTTAAAATACGTCGAATAACATAACCTTGTTTAACATTACTAGGTATTAAACCTTCAGAAATAGTTAAAATAATAGCTCTAATATGATCCACAATAACCCTAAAAGCTATATCTATTTTGGAATCTGAGTTATATTTTTTATTAGAAATCTCTTCTAATTTTAATATATAATCGTAAAAAATATCTGTGTCATAATTCGAAGTTTTATTTTGTAAAATACGTGTTAATCGTTCAAAACCCATTCCAGTATCAATAAAATGTTTATCTAATTTTATTAAAGAACCATCATTTTTACGTTCATATTCCATAAAAACAATATTCCATATCTCCATTACTTCTGGATTATCTTTATTAACAAGATCCTCCCCATGAATTTTATTTCTTTCATCATCATTTCTAAGATCAATATGTATTTCACTACAAGGTCCACAAGGTCCTATATCACCCATTTCCCAAAAATTATCATGTTTATTACCTAACACTATATGATCTTCAGGGACATATTGTCTCCATATATTATAAGCTTCATTATCTTTTTCTATATTATCGTTTTTATCACCTTCAAATATAGTTACATAAAGTCTATTTTTATCTAAGTTATAAACTTCTGTCAATAAATTCCATGATAATTTTATTGCCCCCTCTTTAAAGTAATCATTCATTGACCAATTACCTAACATCTCAAATAATGTATGATGATAATTATCAACACCAACTTCATCTAAATCATTATGTTTACCAGATACTCTAAGACATATTTGACTATTGACATATCTTAAATCTGTTATGGATTTCTTATTTAAAAAAATATCTTTAAATTGATTCATTCCAGCATTAGTAAACATCAAAGTAGGATCATTATCTTGAACTAATAAAGATGGTTTTTTATAAATATGTCCGTTTTTTTCAAAATATTCAATAAATTTTTTTCTTATTTCAGTACTTGACAACATATTTATATGTTAAAAATCAAAATAAAATATAACTATTAATGTTTAAATAATATGTTAAAAAAATGATAAAAAATAAAAAATAATTATAATTTTTAAGATAAAAAAATTAGTATATTAAAAATTAGGTTATGGTAAAAAATAAGATAAATGGTTATTCATTATTATTAACAGGTAATTTTGCTTTAAATTATTCTAATATATTTGGAACTGCTGATAAAGATAAAAGATGTGGGAAATGTAGTCCTAAGAAAGACATAACATCAAGTAAGGCTTCTGAATTAGAAGAAAAACAAAAGAAACAGAAAGAAGAAAATGATAAAAAATTTGATGCTTTAAATAAGAAAATTCAAGAATTATTAAATGCACAAGATAAGTTAAAATCTGATAGTGAAAAAACTATGCAACAAGTTACAATCAATAAGGAAGAAAATGATAAAAAAATTCAAGAGTTGAAAAATGATGTTAATAGTTTAAACGATAATATTTCTAAAAAGAAAAAAGAAATTGATGAGCAAATGAATAAAATTTCTGATAAAAGTAAAAATGAAGTAAATAATTTAAAAATACAATATGATAATGCTTGTAAAATAAAAGATGAATTATTAACAAAAATTGCTGAAAATGATAATAAAATAGAGAATTTTAAAAAACAACAAGAAGATTTTAATGAAAAATTAAAAACAGCATCTGAACAAAATAAAAATAAAATAAATACTGAATTAGAAAATATAAATCAACAGATAAAAAAATTAGAAGATGAAAATAAAGAAAATATAAAAGCTCAGGAACTAAAAAATAATGAAGTTAAAACAGCATTGGAAAATTTAAATAAAAAGGATGAGGAAGTTTATGGAAAAGTAAAAAATTTACAAAAAACTGTAGAATTTTTAGAAAATATTAATATCGAAAATCAAAAAAAAATTAATAAATTAACTAATCTTGCTGCTGATACAAATATAAAAGGTGCAAAAATATCTGATAATTTTAAAGTAAATTTCGTTGATAATAAAGAAAAAATAGAAGGAACAAAAGATGGGAAATATACGCATAATTCTATTGTTTATATATCAGAACAACTTAAAGAAATGAATGGCAAAGTTAATGAATTAGATATTAATAAAGAAGAAGATGCTAATAATTTATTAGCATCTTTAAAAAATTATTATAAGTCTACTGCCGAAAATATTGCTGCAAATTTTAATTTTGATATAACTGAGGAAATAGGAAATAAATTATCAAATCAAGTTACATTACAATTTGATTTTGATATAAAAGATATGAAACTTTCAGATTTTTTACAAAATTATATTATTTATAATGATGGAAGATTTTTTAATTGTCTTAAAACTTATTTAAACAATTTCTTTTCAGCAGAGTTATATATTGACGATATTAATTGTACATATAATATCGATGATGATAACCTAAAACCAAATGAACCAAAAGAAAACTGTATTTATTTGGATGGTATTGAAAAATTTAGAAATGAGTATAATAGTAAAACATATAAATCTAGATTTATTTATCAAGATATTTTATTTGATACTATTGAGTTAATATTGAATGACAATAGTAATACAGAAAACTTAAAAGAAAGAATTGGATTAAAAAAAGAAATAGCTGAATTAAATAAAAAAATAGAGGAATTAAAAAAAGAAAAAGAGAAATTAAATGATGAAAGATGTGAAAAAAAAGATAAAAGAATTGATTTAATTAATGAATTAAGGAATCATTTAGAAGAAAAAGTAAAAGAATCAAAATCTGATGAAGAAACGAATCAATTATTCGATAAAATAATAGAAATATCTGATTATATAATAGAAAGCATTAGCTATAAAATGACAAAAATAGATAATGATATAGCAGACACTGATGTTGAAACAAAAAAGTTATGTGCTGAAATAGATAAATTAGGTACTGAAATAGACAAATTAGGTATTGAAATAAACAATTTAAGTGATGAAATTATAAAAATTCCTACTAATATTAAAATTAAAGAAGATAAAATTGAAAAATTAGATAAGCACTATGAGGAAAGGTTGAAATATTTTAATACAGTACTTTACAAATTAACAGATAGAATGATAGCTGAATCAGAAATGAAAGAAGTGTTAAAACATAGCAAAGATAAAAATTATGATGAATATTTACTAGATTATTTTATCACTAATTTCGGAAAAGAAAAAATAAAAGATGGTAAATATCATGTAATATTTAGAAATATTAATGGAAAATTTGATAATTTTTCTATTGTAAGAAGTTAACCACCAACTTAAAGTTGGATCTTCGATACTTTTTAAAAAAGTATCACAAAACTAATCTTTATATTACTTGCCTACTTTTAAAGTAGGTCTCAAACGCCGAACCGGCTTTACTTTCTAAGAAAGTAACAAAGATACATTCTCAATCGGCGAAGCGCCTTAATATATAATGTATTAAATACTATTACATAATGGTACATGACTTAGTTCTGGTTGCTTACTTATAAAGTAAGTATTTTTTATTTAAAAACTAAATATTGCACTCCAGTAAATTTTTTTTAATAAGTAGTTATCTATTTTAAGTAGTTATCTATTTTAAATAGTATGTAATATTTTTTTATTAGAATGTATATATGAAACTTATTTTATATATATTTGTTACGTTTAAGACGTTTTATATGTATTGTAAGTGTTCTGATTGTCGTACGTGTTGTAAGAAAGAAAGTTATAATATTAATAATAAAGAAGATAATAAAGAAGATGGTAAAAAAGAGTGTAAATATGAAAATGAAAAGATTAAGATAGATAAAAAATGGTTAGAAGATTATAAGGTCTGTGATGAAAAGTGTTTTTTTGAATATGAAAACAATAATTGTAGTGTTAAAAGTACATTGTCTATATTTTGTAAGATATTTAACAAGAAAACAATCATAGATAATTGGTTAAAATCAGATAATATTGTCTTAAAAACATTGGGAGAAATTTTAGATAGATATAGTAAAAATGATAAAAGTAAAAAAGATTATGATATATTTTTTCATTGTTTATTAAATTATTTTGTTGATTATTATAATGATAATATAGACGAGCAAAAAAAGAAAACTGAAGTTGATAAAGATTTTAAAGATACAGTAAATATTTTTAGAAAAATGTTTTGTGCTTATAAAATAAATGGAATAGAACTTGATGGAGAATGTATATATTTTAGTGATGTTATAAAGAAAGTTGATAGATTAGAAAAAAAAACATATACAGATTTTTTGTGTAAATTTAATTTAAATGACTTAATATTTATTATAAATAAGTTTTATCATTTAAATTATCAGACACATGCATATAATTATTTTCAAGTTGAAAATGATATTTATACTGATAGTTGTTATGATTTTAATATGTTATACTATCTTGCATTACATGTTAAATATTTTAATATTGGGCATCAATGTATTGTTTTTAAAGAAGATGATAAATTTTATTTTGAAAATTGTGATAAAGTATTTGAATTAAATGAAAAACTTGTTGAAGCTTGTTGGAAAAATTGTAATTACCAACCAATTATTGATATTTACATTAAAGAAGGTGGAATAAATTATAAATATGAATCTGCCAAAGATTTTTTATATCAATATAAAAACAAAAACATTGATGATGTAATTTATGAATGTACAAAAAATGAAATATTATATGAATACCAATTGTATAAAGATAATGAAGATGACACATTTTTTTATTCAATAGAAAGTAATGCAGACCATTATAAGTTACCAGAAGATATAATTAGAAAAATATACAAAGAGTTAAATATTAATATATAAAACACTATTTTTTTCAATATAATTATGTTAGCTGAAATATATACAATATGAATAATAATATTTTATATAGGTTTCTGTTTATTTTAATTACATTTAATTTTTTTTTAATAGAAACAAAAGGAAATGGTAAAGTTAAAATTAATAAAGTTTTTTTAATTGATAATGAAGATGAAGAAAAAACAATTGATAAGGAAATAACAATAATAGGAGAGCCTGATATAATAGGTCAATATATTTATGACACTAAAAAATTACTTGATGTAGTTAAAGATGCTTGTAAAAAAGATAATTTTTTAGAAAAATATACATTAAAACAAATTAAATCTAATGGAAAAGTGATAGAATATAATGGTTATGATGATAAGCTAAATTTATTTAATGAGGTTGATACTGATTTAGTTTTTGAAAAAAATAAATTGTGTAATGTAAAAATAAAATATAACGGTAAAGAAAGTTCTAAAACAATATATTTAAAGTCAAATATAAATAAACAATATTTAATATATAAACTTGTTGAAAATTTTAACGATTTAGGATTTGATTTATCAAAAAACGATTATATAAAATACATTAAAGTAGATGATAAAGAGCCTGATTCTTTTGATTTTAAAATTGAAAATGATAATAGTAATATTGAAATAGAAATTTGTAATTATATAATATCTGACATAACGTTAAATTTAAATAACACGATATTTAAATATAATAATCTAAAAATAGAAGAAAAATATATGACGGATAATGAACTTGTGTTAATATTATTAAGTAAAAATGTAAAAAATATTGAAAATTATGAAATTTTAAAAAACAATGATGTATTAAATAAATTCGATCAAGAATATGATAAATATATTGTATATAATATATTTGAAGGCAATAATCCTACTGGTAATGATAATATAAAAGTTGTAGATTATAAAAAAATAAAGGATTATCTAAATACTAAAGAAAAACATTTACTAACAATAAATGTTAAGAATTATATAGAAATAGGTGTAGAAATTTACAATGCTGATGATTATATTTTTAGTCAAAATTTAGTAAAATCTATTACAAGTAAAAAAAAATGGGAATGTAAAAAAATAGCAGATTTAAAAAATAAAATCAAAAAGACTTTAAATATAAAATCTGATGAAAATGCAATGGAAATTTATATAAAAGATAAAGTTGTAAAAAATCAAACATATTTGATATTTAATGAGAAATATATAGTAAAACTTTCTGATAAATTTTTAAAAGAAAAAGAAGAATATAAAGAAAAAGATACTAACAAAAATGATACAAATACAAATAGTAAAAGTAAAAAATTATCTAGTAATTATAAAAAAAGATGATTAAAAATTAAATAAATCAGTAAGTTATTAAATATATTATGGATGCAATTTTTAAAGAATTCGATGATATAATAAAATGTTATAATTTTATTAAAGAAAACACTACAGAATATACAAATTATGAAGATATCTTATTAATTTTAGACATTGATAATACGATAACATATACTGATTGTGCATATGTATTTTGGCCAAATATAAAAAAATATTACGATGTATATAAAGAAATCCAACAAAGAAATTCTGATGTAGATATAAATTTAAGTTATGTAAATATCATATTATCTTCAAAAATAAAGATTTTTGACAACAATATTTATAAGCTAATCAATGATTTTAATAGTAAAAAAATAGCTTTGACGGCTACAGTAACAGGATCGTTTCTACAGTGTAAGAGTATAGAAGAATTGAGATATAATAATCTAAAAAATTGTAATATCAGTTTTGAAAATGAGTTTAAAATAAATGATCCTAATCATATTATATTTGATAATTTTCCGAAATATTTAGGTCAACATCCTACTTATTATAAAGGAATACTGTTTAGTAATAGTGAAAAAGGTTCTACTAATAAAGGTCAAGTTCTAAATGAGTTTTTAAAAAGAATTAATTATAATCCAAAATGTATAATTTTTATTGATGACAACAGTAGAAATCATGAATATCTTACTAAAGAACTAGAACAATATCGTAATGATGTTAAATTTATTAGTATCTTATATACAGGTACCTACGATTATGCTCCAGAAGATGTTACAGAACAGGATTTTATAGATTATTGGGAAAATTGTTTTGCTTTAGCACGTTTAGAAAAAAGTAAAAGAAATCTGTAACATATCTAAACATTTTATAAATTTTAACAAAATATTAACTAAATATTTTAATATAATAAAAAAATGTTTAGATAAATTATAAATGTCCAATAGTGTAATTGGCAACACATTTGATTCTGGTTCAAAAGAGTCTAGGTTCGAGCCCTAGTTGGACAACACTTACTTTAAAAGTAAGCAACTAGAAACTTTTTAAAAAAGTTTCACAAAATAATACATTATCTATTAAAAATACACTATGTATTTGTTTCTACTTATGTAGAAACATCCTAAGGTCCAAGACTTAGTTCTTGTGGGTTACTTTTAAAGTAACTACTTTTTACAAAAGTAGCAAAAGCAACACTTTTTTCCACGTCAAAAAAAGTGTTCAACAAACTTAAAGTTTGATCTTTGTTCTCATACGCCGAACAGGCTTTATTACTTGCTTACTTTTAAAGTAAGTCAAAAACTAACCTGCAGGAACTTTTAATTTGTACACACATGAGCACATACAGATCAGTTACTTTTTAAACCAAAAAGTAACCAAAAAATTAACTTTTTTATCAAAAAACTTAACTAAAAAACCCCAAACGTGACGTTTGATCCTGGAAACTTTTAAAAAAAGTTTCACAAAATAATACATTATCTATTAAAAATACATTATATATTCGTTTCTACGTATGTAGAAACATCCTAAGGTCCAGGACTTAGTCCTGGTACTTTCTTAGAAAGTAGTAGGTTGAGGTTATAGCTATCATTGCTGCATTATCAGTACAGTATTGTCTTTCAGGGATATGTAATGTTAAGTTCATATTATTTGCTATTTCTTTTAATTTTAATCTAAGACCATTATTAGATGCTACACCACCACCAATGGCAATATGTTTTATATTAGTGTTTTTTATAGCTAAAACGAACTTCTCTAATATCATATTTAAAAGACATTCTTGTACACTGGCACATAAATCATTGAGATTATTATTTATAAAGTCTTTATCTTCTTTTAACTTATCTTCTAAAAAATATTTTACAGATGTCTTAAAACCACTAAAAGAATAATTATAACCTGCTATATGCGCTTTTGAAAAATTGTTTTTAAACTTATTTTTATCTCCTAACTGTGCCAGTTTATCTATCTTAGGGCCTCCAGGATATTCTAAACCTAACATCTTAGCTACTTTATCATAAGCTTCTCCAATAGCATCATCAAGAGTCTCTCCTAATAACTCAAAATCTGTAAAAGATCGCACTATATATATCTGACTATTACCACCACTTACAACAAGACATAAAAATGGAAATATGTTATTTTTATTCAATAACTTCAGTTGTTCTATATCGTTATCTATTAAATTAGCCAACATATGCCCATGTAGATGATTTATAGGTATTAAAGGTATATTTAAACCATACGAATAACCTTTAGCAAATAAAGATCCTACTAATAGAGGACCATTAAGACCAGGATGTGTAGTCACTGCTACTGCTGATAAGTCTTTTTTATCTATATTAGCTATTTGTAAAGCTTCTTTAACAGTAGATGCAATATTATACATATGGTTTCTAGATGCTAGTTCTGGTACAACACCACCGAAATGTTTATGTATCTTCTGTGTGTTTATAACATTAGATAATATCTTAAAATCACTGATTACAGATGCACATGTATCATCACATGAACTTTCAATAGCTAATATGTTAAACTTATCCATATTATCATTTTGTATTTAAAATATCAACGACTTTTATTTTTATATGCACTACATTTAGTAATACATTTAGTGCAACAACATTTACTAGGCACTTGTCCATCAGGTAATAGTTTATCTCCAAATTCTAAATATTTATCTGTAAATTTTGTAAATAGTTCATAGTTTTTTAAATTGTTAGGTAATTTTTTATCACCACAATAAAAATTAGATATATTGGCATCTTGAAACATCTCATTATTATCAGCATCATTATTAAGTTTCCATTGTGTTATACATCTATCTGGAATGAAATTAGGTGGTAATATCAACTCATTTATATTACATTTTAGAAACATTCCAACCATACTTTTTACATTTGATGTATTAAACTTCGTTAAATCTAATTTATTTAATTTTTTACAATCTTTAAACATCATATTCATACTCTTCACATGATAAGTATCGAATTTATCACCAAAAGTTATATTTTCTAAGTTTTCACATCCTAAAAATAAAGACTCCATTTCTTCTATTTCCAAGCTTTTATCATCCTGAGTTTTTAAAAAACTTAGGTCTATGTCTTTTATAGATTTACAACCCCTAAATAAACCAGTTATATCTTTTATATTTATAAATTTAGCACCTTTAAGATTTATTTCTTTTAACTTATCACAACATGCAAATATCTCTTTTAAACTATTTATATTTGTTAAATTCATATTATTCATATTAACTTTTTCTAAATTATCACATAACTTAAAAAGTCCTTCTATGTTTTTTACATTTGTAAAGTTCAGCTTAGTAAGATCTATATCTTTAATCTTTGTTCTTGAAAAGCCTTTACATATACTCAATACATTATTAGTTTTAAAATTTTTTCCAAAAAATATGTTTTCTAGTTGTATTCCTTCAAAAATACCACCCATATACTTAACATTATGCGTATCTAAGTTTTTTAAATTTATATTTTTTAACTTACTAGAACTAAATGTCTTAATCATATTTTTCACATTGGCAGTTTTTATTAAATTGAAGTTTTTTACAGTTTCTAAATTAGTACAATTAAAAAAATTGTTTATATCTGTTACATTTTCTGTATCACAAAATATAACTTCAATAGTGTTATTATAAGTATTTTTAAACAATCCATTACTTAAGATATAACCATATAATTTATCTTCTTTATCTACTTCTTTTTGTTCTTTATTTCTTTTCTTAAAACAGTTTTTTTTATATATCTGAGAGTTTATATCACTGACAAATAGATATTTTGTAGATTTTTTTAAATCACATTCTGTTTTTGCTAATTCTATTTTTACCTTTTCATCTTTTATATCTAACTTAAATAACGCCCATTTTTTATTTTTTAAATCCTCTGTTTTTAAAATACTTTTATCACTTTTATCTATATAATTCAATTTAACTCCACTTTTATTTATATTAAGTTCAAATTCTAAATTATCTCTATATATTTGTTCAGTATTATCTTCATTAACTATATGTTCATCGATATCTTCTTTATTAACAATATCGTCTAACGAAAAATATTTTTTATAATTTAACTCTGTTAAATCTTTTCCAGCTCTACCTTTTTCATCTTCAACAATATTTACAAATGCAATTATTAGATGATCATCTGCAATTTTTTTATCTTTATCTTTAAAATAAACATCATCAGGGGCTCTATCATTATACTCATAACATTTTTTATAATAATAAATTTTATCATCTATAAATTCCTGATTAACATATCTATAAAACTCATTTTGCTCATAAGAACATAATACATTATCAGTGACATTGCTAAAAATAATCTTTGTATGTGAAAAACTTAAATAAAAAACAATACAATTAATAAACAATATACATACCTTAATCGTAAAACTCATATATAAAAGCTAAAACAATTTTACTTTAAAAGTAACTACTTTCTAAGAAAGTAGCAAAGATACGTTTTGACATTCGTCAAAACAGTTACTTTAAAAGTAACCAACAATACTTACTTTAAAAGTAAGCAAGTAATTAAGATTCTATATATTAAGCAGGTTCGGTGTTTGATAACGAGTTACTTTTTTAGAAAGTAAGTTGGGGGGGTCGTTATTTGTATATAATTTCTATCATTTGGATCTTTTTCATTGAATATATGTAAAGTAGCCAAGTTTTTTGTTTTATTCTTATCGTAAATCAAATGAGAGTAGTTATCAACAAATAATATATTTTCCCTTTTAATAACATAGCTAAAGATATCATGATGATCATGACCAGCAATTTGATTATTAACACAATTTTCATATCCTTTTTCTCTAACTCTTGTTCCATCCATTATGCTTTCTTTTTTGTTAGGGTTTAAGACGTTAAAATCTTTAGAATAAAAATACATTTTATTTACGAAATCTGTAAGATTATTAAAGAATTCTTTTTTTGGATATATCTCAGCGAAGTAATATCTAAAATGTAATTCAAATAGTTTATTTATATTTTCCATAAGAGTGTATATATTATCTTCTGGCTTAATATCTTTGGTTATATTTACTAATTCGGCGGTAAAGTCAATGTCTTTTTTATTTTCTAATAATGCTAAATTTTCAAGAGCTTTTCCATAATAGCATTTAGAGTTACAAATTGTTTCTATATTTTTATCTTTTTCGAATGTAAAAAAATTATAATTTGAAATAAATTGTGACAGTTTACGTATATCGTCTTTATAAATAACTTTATGTGTTAATATATATCTTTCTTTTCCTAATGTTATTGTATCGAAGAATTTTATTTGACCATTTGCTATTGCTTTAAATACGATATGTGTTAATAATGGTTTTATATCTTGACAACATAAAGATTCCTTATCATTAAAATAACATGTTAATTCATGATTTCCACATATTAAGTTAACATTATTTGGTAACTCTTGTTTTAAATATATCAAAAATAATAATGACAATAAACATTCATGTTGTTTACTACCACATCTATCAATTATATCTCCTAAATGAAAATATTTACCTTTAAAATTATTAATTACTTCAAATAAATTCAAAGTGATATAAGGTATATCTTCATTAATACATGTTTGAAATTTACCATTAAGAAAATTATAATATCGTTTGCAAGTCTTGTTAGTATCGATAATATTAATTCTTTTTAATATAGAAAATATATTACTAAATCTACCTTCAGTATCAGACTGTATAAATATTTTTTCACCTTGTTTCATATCATTTAATATTTTAGGATATTCATCTACTTCGTTTGAATCACTAACAAGACCTTGATCTTCAACATTTAAGTATTTTGTAATGTCTAATGTCTTATTATATTTTTTATTATTAGTACAACCGTTTAGATTACGACATAGATAGTCTGAAAAAAACTCATTTACTATCTTATGATTTTCATTAATTTCTTTTTTTTCAATTGTCGTTTTAGGTTCTGATCTTTTACATTTTTTACCTATAAACTTATTATCTTTAGTTTTTGTATTTATGTTTTCTTTTGAATTAGGAATATCTAATTGTAGATTAAAGTTGAAATTTAAGTTAATATTAATATTAGATTTATCGTTATGGTTAAAGTTTAATATATCTTTTTTTTTATTATTTATTGAAGCATTATAGTTAAACAAATCGGTATTCTCAGATGATTTCTCTTCAAATTTATTTGGTTTGAATTTATCATTTATGCTGTTAAAATTAGATATATTTGAGTTATTTTTTTTATAAGTAACGTTCATATCAAATATATCTTCAAACAAATTATTTTCATTATCTCCAACCCATTTAATTTTATTATCTCCAATCCATTTAATTTCATTATATCCAACCCATTTATTTTCATTATATTCAATCCATTTATTTTCATTATCTTCAAAACGTTTATTTTCATTATCTTCAAACAATTTATATTCGATATCTTCAAACCAATTATTTTCATTATCTTCAATACGTTTATTTTCATTATCTCCAAACCATTTATATTTGATATCTTCAAACCATTTATTTTTATTATCTTCAAGCCATTTATTTTCATTATCTCCAAACCAATTATTTTTATTATCTCCAAACAATTTTTTTACTATATCTTCAAGTACTTTATCTTCATTATCTTCAAGTGATTTATTTTTATTATCTTCAAATAATTTATTTTTATTATCATTGTCCATTGAATTTATATTATTCAATGTATAAAAAAATATATTTGTAGTAAAAAGGTATTTTTTTACATAACTGGTTCGATAAAAAATTTTATTTATATTAATCATAAGCTTATTTTTATAAAGAAAATCGATTTACAAATTTATAATAAGTTTATAAAAATATTAATCAATTTTTGCTTTATTTTATAACTATTAATTATAATATTTTAAAATTTTAGATAACTATAAGTTATTTTATTTAAAATGTATTTTTATTTTATTTATAATTTTTGTATTTATTTTTAAAATTTATTAAACAAGGATTAATAGTTATTTTCCAATATTGAAGATACAACAATAATTTTATTACCATCTATATCATCATATGTATATACATGAATATATTTTTTTATATCTTTATCTATTTTATTTTTAAAATATTCTACTAGGCCTCTTTAAAATTAATTATTAAACGAGGTAAAAAAAGAATAAAAATAAATAAATTTTAAAAAAATATTAGAATTTATTTAGGCACTAACATTTACTTTTTGTAATTTTTTTTGTTTTTCATTTGATGCCACTTTTTTTTTTATTAAAGATTTATTACTTTTTTTATTAGTTCTATTTCTTGACTTTATTTTTTCAATAAGAACATCAGTATTAGATACAACTTCCTTAAACCTAGATTTATCACCTTTATACTTTTCTATAAAATTACTAAATGGAGAATTTTTATCATAAGAACCGTCATTCTTTTCACAAATATAGTTTTTATGATAAAATTCTTTAATTGACATATTTAATATATTTATGATTTCATTATAATTCTTATCACCCTGTTTTTTCATTATTTCCTCGTATAAATTTTGATTATGCATTGGAAAACAATTAGTAATTTTTGTACTCGTTTTTTTGATTACATCACATACTTTGCTTGTGAAATATTTTTTATACACATCTATAGTTGAATTATGTAATATACTTATTTTAATAAATTTATTGTAAGAATACGTTTTATGAGGTAATAGTTTATTTAAACAATTTATTAAAAATCTATTACAATCAGTAAATACTTTATCAAATATTTCTACATTACTTAAAGCTCTTTTTGTTTTTTTTTTATTACCAACACTATGGTTATTATTGATATTTTTAGATGCATTTTTATATTTATTATTTTGAAACGTCTTTTTTATTTTTTCATTTTTTATATTAACTACATTTTTTTCACACTCAATATTATTACATTGTAAGTTAAATTCATTGTAACTACATATGTTTTTCTGTAAATTAATATTGTTATCGTTATTTTTATTATTATTTTTGTTATTATCTATATTATTATCATTATTATCAATTTGTTTATTGTTATTATTATTAAAAAAATTGTTTTCTTTAAAAGAACTTATATTTTTATATTGTAAACTATTAATCTTTCTATTAATTGTATTATTTATATATTTGTTATTATTGGTATTATCTATATCTTTGTTATTAATGACATTATTTATATTTTGATTATTATTTGTATTATCTATATCTTTGTTATTAATGACATTATTTATATCTTTATTATTAGTGGTATCATTTATATCTAGGTTAAAAATTTTACAAAAATACACTTCACTATCATCAAATATACTGTTTTCTTCATAAGATTGAAAAATATTTCCAATAAGATTTTGCTTATCACTATCACTATCACTCTCACAACAATTAATATAGTTATGTCCGTAATATATTGAATTTACTAACAGTAGCTTTTTATATAATTTTATTGCCATATTTATTTACATTTCCGTTTATAAATTCTATAACAAAAAAATATATATTAAGATTTTTTATTATTAAAAAATTAAATTTTATTTTATAAAAATTTTTATTTTTAAATTTATTTATTTAAACAAGTACTATAATATTTTTTATAAAAATTTTTATTAAAATATAAATTTGTAGTCTTCTGAGCAAAAATTTAGAAGTGAAACATTGATGTCTTTTACATATAACAATTATATTTTTATTATTAAAGATCAAAGGTTAAAAGTTTTTTGATTAAACTTTTTTACAAAAAAATTGGTTCGCCGATTGAGAACGTAGATTAAACGTTACGTTTACAGCAACAACATTTAGATAAGCATTTGGCACAACAGTTTATGCATGAATTATCTGGAGGTATATTTTTAATTTTACTTTGATCAATATTGTTATTGTTGTTATTGGTTATATGTTCATTATAATATAACTTTTTTATCATTTCTCTACATTTTTGATAATCTTCTGGACTTTTAATAAATAGTTCTATTTTATCAAATTCTTCAATTTTTAACTCATATTCTCCTATTTTTATAATTTTTATATCACTTTCATTAAAAATATCTCTTAATTGTTGTTCTGTTAAATTTTTCATATTTTCAGGTAATATTATTTTTTTTACGGTATTTTTTTTGAACATATCTTTACCAGCACCTTCTTCAAATTCAACATTTGTTAAATCTATTTCTTCTAAATTATTATAAGCTAAAAAACCTTGATCTAAATCAACATTGTTTATAATATTTTTTTTATTAAGAATCAATATTGATTTCTTTTTTATTTTACATTTTGGAAATTTTAATTTTTTCATATTAGAATCCTTACATAATAAAGCCATTGAATATAAGTTATCTATTTTTAAATCTTCAAAATTTATATTTTCTATATTATTGGAATTTGAAAATAATAAAGCAATATTTTCTACTTTTAAACCTTTAGGGAATATTACTTCTTTCAAATTTTTACAATTATAAAACATTGTGTTTATATCAATATCATCTTTTGTTTTTAGATTTGTTAAATGTAATTTTTTTAAGTAAGTACAATTACTAACAAAACAATGCATATAATAAATATCTTCACAATTAGATTTAATAATTTCAATTTCTTCTACTTTTTTATCAAATATCCCTCCAACTTTATGTATTGATTCAATATCATTACAGTAAAAAAATCTTTCGAATGGATCATCTTTTATTTTTATCTTAAAAAAAGCCCATTTTTTACCTTTTTCTTCATAGACTTTATCTTTTGCTGATAGATTTTTTATTATATTTTTTACACTTTCAAATTTTTCTTTATCTTTTATTTCTTCATCAGTTAAAAATAATTTTGTCTTTTCATTAAGAATATTTTCTTTTGTTAAATCATAATCTATATAATCAGTATTATAAGATTTTTTTACGTATTTACTAATATCTAAACTATAAATTGGTTTATCATTTGAAAAATCAATTGTAAAATTTATATGTTCATAATTACCAATATTATCAGGATAAGAGTTAAATAATATTTCTTCTTTATTGTTTACAAAATAAAAAGCATTATATTTATTATCATTTGTAACATTAAATGTATAAAGCTCTAATAATAAAAATAATTTTTCTGGTTTTATTCCTAAACTTTCATCATCTTTTTTATATCTTGCAAAATTATATCGTTTTTCTTGTTTTTCTTCCCATTGATCAAATATAAATGTATCTATATTTTTACCAATTTTTATTTTAAGAGAAAAAATATTGAAAAAATTGATACTGAAGAAAATATTTAGTAAATAATGTAAATACTTCATAATATTTATATGGTAATAAAAAAATTATAAAAATTATATACTTATTATTTCGCATGATTTCTATGTTACTTGTTATTTTGAAAAAACATAGTTATCTAAAGATATAGACTACTTCTAATGGGTTTAATATATGAAATATCACAATATTTAGTATTTGTGAGAAAAATATTCAGATATAATACAAAAGCTTTTATATTTTTTTCACAATTATTAAATGATTGTTATAGTATTGGTGTACAATCGTTTTTTATTATATCAACATTATCATTAGCTGTTGGATTTGTTTCAGCGTTACAATTAGTTACTATGTTAGCAAGTACTATTGTTCCAGCACCATTAATACCAATAGGTATTAAAAATACTATATTATTAGAGTTTGCTCCAACGATAATGTGTTTTGTTTTTATAGGACGTAATATAACTGCGATAACGTGTCAGCTTTATGATATGAAAAGATCTGGATATTTTGATAATTTAAAAGTTATTGGTGTTGATGTAATATCTTATGGATGTTTATCTAAGGTATGTGCATGTACAATATGTTTTCCATTATCTACAATATTTTCTTGTTTTTTTAGTTTATTAGGAGGGTATATATATTGTGTTTTTTATAGTGGAATGAATTCTAATATATATATGGATGCATTAGTATCTTATCTAAACTTTCATTATATAAACTTATGTCTTATAAAATCTTTAGTATTTGGTTTCTTATGTGGTTCTGTTGGATCTTATTTAGGTTTTTGTTTTAATAAAGGTAACAATTTAAGTATGATTTCAATAAGTCAACATTGTTTTACTGTATGTTGTATTGTTGTTTTATGTGCTGATATAACTATAAATATAATAGATACAACGTTTTTTAAGTTACCATTTTAATATTGGTGAAATAGAATATATATATTATGATTAAGTTTGAAAATATTTATAAATCTTTTAATGGTAAAGTAGTTTTAGATAACATAAGCGGCTGTTTTAAATCAGAACAGATAAATATGATTATTGGTCCTAGTGGTACTGGTAAAAGTGTTTTTTTTAAAAGCATATTAGGTCTAATTCCTGTTGATCAAGGTAGAATATTCTTTGATAATAGTGAGATGAAATATGATGATGATAATGTAGATATAGATTCTTTTAGAAGACAGATAGGTGTTTTACAACAGAAACCAGCATTAGCTCCTGAAAAGACTGTAGAAGAAAACATATGTCTTTATCTAGATATATTAACAGATCTAAATAGTAAAGAGAAAAAAGAAATAGCTAATTATTATCTAGAACAAGTTGGCATGTCTGGTGCTAATAAAAAATACCCTAATGAGTTAAGTGGAGGTATGCAAAAAAAAGTAGGAATAGCATGTGCTATAGTACATAATCCTAAATATTTATTTTGTGATGAACCCAACTCTGGTTTAGATCCAGAGAGCTCTAAAAAAATAGATAGTCTTATAAAATTAGTATCTAGAAAATATAAGATGACAACGATAATAGTAAGTCATAATCTAGATAGCGTTATTCAAATTGGTGAAAATATAATGTTTTTATATAAAACTAAAAAGTTATGGGAAGGAAATAGAAATCAATTATTTAAAAATGATGTTCCTGAATTAAATAAATTCCTAAAATCTAGCTCTATGTTCGAAAAATATAAAAAAATGATTCTTGAAAAAAATGTTACTACTTTTTGAAAAAGTAGTAAAAGTACCTTCTCAATCGGCGAAGCGCCTTAATACATTATTTATTAAATATTGTTGCTTACTTTTAAAGTAAGTCTCAATCGGCGAAGCGGCTTTACTTTCTAAGAAAGAAGCAAAAGCACCTTCTCAATCGGCGAAGCGCCTTAATATATAAATAATTATTATTGTTGGTTACTTATTAAGTAACTTTTGACAGAAGGTCAAAACAAAGAATATATAACTAATTTTAATATATTATCTTTTAAAATACACTATGTATTAGTTTCTACGTATGTAGAAACATCTAGTTGCTTACTTTTTAAGTAAGAGCCGGTTCGGCGTTTGAGAACGTAAAAGTCTTTTTGAAACTTTCTACAGAAAGTTTCAAAAAGCCAACGTCACGTTGGTTTTTAAAAATCATTTATTTGTGTTAGCATATTATTATGATCAAAGAAAAATTTTTAAAGTTTATAATTTTGCTTTTTATAATAAATTTTAGAGTTTTAGCTAAAAATAGTGAATTAGAAATTGAGATTACTACAAATAAAGATTCGCGCAAAAATTTTAGAAAAACGATAGAATTTGAAAAAAGAAAATATACAAAAGTAGATTTGATAAAAAAAATAAATGCTCAAATTGATATAGATTCAAAAAAAACTGATGAATATTTGAATAATGAGATAGAAAAGTTTAAAACTAATTTAAAACCAATAGAAGATGAAAATATCTAAAATAGAAAAAGATTTAATTGATATAGATAGTAAATTAAGAAAAATAAAATATGATTTATCTAATAAAAATATTACAGATGAAAATAAAAAAAAAGTTGAAGAAGAGAAGCAAAAAATAGAAAATGATGAAAAAAAATTAGAAGATAAAAAAAAGAAATTAGAGGAAGAAAAAAGTAGAATTGATGATGAAATATATACACGACAATATATTATAAAATGGAATAAAGATTTTAAAATTAAAACATTTGAAGAAATCTGTAATAAATATATATTTTATGAAATTTGCACAATAAATGATGATAAAAATATAAAACCTGAAGATAATTTTGAACCAAATATAGATGATGGAATAGATTTTACAAATATTAAATGGATATCTTTTAATTATACTTTTAAAAATAATGAACCTTATAATTTTAAATATTATGAGTTTGATATTGATGAAAATTTAGATGATTATAAAAATCATTTAACTAAAAATAATTTAACATTACCAGAATTACATGATAAATTAAGAGAAGAAGTTAATAAATTAAATGAATTTTTAAATAAAAGACATGTTTTTATAGAATATTCAGATATCTTTGATATTATAAAATATCTAAAATTACCTAATTTATCACAATTAAAAGATCATATTGGTGAATATGAATCTGCTTCATCAAAATGTCCAGCTGTAAGATTTAAAACAATATATGATTTCGGATTTTGTTTTATAGATGGATTAAAAGATATAGAAATAAAAGTAAAAAGAGGTGATGAAGAATTTATTATAAAATGTCATATTCATGGTATGTTTAGATCTGTAAATACTACTTTAAAGAATGGATTAGGTATTTTTTTTAACATTAATAAAGAAGATTTTGAATTAGAGAGACCAAAAACAGAAGAAGATAAAAATGATCCTGATTTTGAAAAAAAAGCTAAAAAAAGGGTAGAAGAAAGAATTAGAAAAATAATAGGAAGTATTAATGGGGCAGAATATAATTATGATGATTTTGATAGGAAAATGGGTGATAAAAAATTTTTCTGTAACGGTTTTACTTTAAATATTAATAGCTGTATTCAAACAAAAGAAGAGGCAGAAGAAGCTGAAAAAGAAAGACAAAAACAATTACAAGAACAGCAAAAAAATGATTATCTAAAGCAAAAAGAAAAAAATAATTGTTTTAGTAATTGTTGTTGCTGTTGCAGTGGAAATAGTAATAAAGATAAAAAAGACTTACATTCTAATAAATTTGATAAATCTGAAAGTTCTGAAAGAAAGACATGTTGTTGTTGTTAAAATGATAATTATAGCTAAATAATGATTATCTCTAAATATGGAGGATATAGTTATTATTGGTTCAGGGATAGCTGGTTATAGTGCAGCAATATGTTTAAATCAGTTTTTATGTCCATATAAGTTAATTTCTGGGAATTATATTGGTGGGCAGTTAAATGAAGCTCCAATAGTTAGTAATTATCCAGGTATTGATCCAAATAGTAACGGTTTTGAATTAATGGAAAATATTAGAAAACAAGTGAATTTAAATGAAAATAACTATATAAATGATGAAGTTATAGATGTAGATTTTTCTACAGATATATTTAAATTAATAACGCGTAAAGGGTTGAAAATAGAAACAAAATCGGTTATAATAACAACTGGAAAATCTAGTAATAAGTTAAATATTGAAAATGAAGATAAATTATTAGGTAGAGGGATTTCTTATTGTGCTGTGTGTGATGCTTTTTTATATAGAAATAAAGTAGTTTGTGTTGTTGGAGGTGGTGATTCTGCAATAAAAAGCGCTATACATCTATCTAAATTTGCTAAAGAAATACATATTTTTATCCGTAGAGATAAATTACGTGCTAACAATAAATCCTTAGAACTAATAAAAGAATGTAAAAACATGACATTTCATTATAATACAATAATAACTAAAATAATTGGCAATGATTTTGTTGAAGGTGTCGTTATACTTGAAAATAACATCGAAAATAGCATAAAATTAGATGGTATATTCGTAACGATAGGATCTAAACCTAATTCAGATATATTTGAAAAATATATAAATTTAGATAACGATGGATATATAATAACAGATATAAATTGCGAAACTAATATAAAAGGCGTCTTTGCTGCTGGTGATGTACAAAGTAATACCTATAAACAAGCTGTAATAGCTGCTGGTAATGGTTATAACGCAGCCACTAACGCCTTTTACTTACTTAAAAAGTAAGCAACTTGTTCTCAAACGCCGAACCGGCTTAATATATTATCTATAAAATACATCATATATTCGTTTCTATGAATATAGAAACATCCTAAGGTCCAGGACTTAGTCCTGGTTGCTTACTTTTAAAGTAGGTCAAACGCCGAAGCGGCTATACAATGTAAAAAAGCTTTATTTTAGTAAAATTTTACTGTTTTTTTATTATATTTTTTATATACAGTTTTGGATAATTATTATTTTTCTTAATTACAAATTTTAAAATTAAAATATTCCAAATATAAGTAAATAATGTGCAAAATTATAACTATCTTTAAAGTATAGATAGACTATGTACATGGGGGACCTAAATGCTAACATATTACCAACTAGCGATTATGTTTTTAAGAGGTTATTTGGTGTTGAGAAAAATAAAGATCTTCTTATAGATTTTTTGAATGCTTTATCTGAAGAATATGATCTGATGCCTGAGATTAAGAATTTAGAATATAGAAATTCTGAAATGATAAAAAAATATGAAGAAAACAGAAGTGGTTTACTAGATGTTAGAATAAAGACAAAAAATAACATATATGTAGATGTTGAAGTGCAGAGTGTATATTATGATAATTTTGTAGAAAGAGGTATTTTTTATAATTCTTTGATGTTGTTAGATGGTGTTGAAGCAGGTAGTAGTTTAAAAAAAATACCTAATGTATATAGCATTTGGATTATTAAAGATAAGATTAGTAAAAGATGTGAGATTTTTGATAGGAAAACGCCTATAGAAATAATAGAACCGACATATAGAAACACTAAATTTGGTGATAATTATAAAAAAACAAATTTTAATTTTACATCTGTTTATATATTTTTGAGTAAGTTTAAGGAAGGTATATTTAATACAAAACTTGAAAACTGGTTAAAATTTGTTGACAATAGAAGTATGAATGGTGTTACAGACGATAAGATATTAAAAGCTATTGAAGAACTTAAAATATTAAGAGGTGACAACTATATAAGACAGATGTATGAAACAGAAATTAAGATAAAATTAGCTAATGACTTAAACAGAGCAGAAAATATAGAAAAAGGCAAAATAGAAGGTAAAGAGGAAGGATTAAAAGAAGGTATTAAAAAAGGTAAAGAAGAAGGTTTAAAAGAAAAATCTATAGAAATTGCTAAAAATATGTTGAAAGATAATATTGACATTAATATTATATCTAAATATAGTGGTCTGTCTGTTGAAGAGATTAATTCGTTGAAGAAATAATTTTTAATAATAAAGTATTTAATTTTAAAAAGATTCATATGTTTTAGTTAGCTAAATAATATGGAATATTTTGAGATATTGGATATTAATAAAATAAAAAAATATAGAGATAATGTTTTAAAAGATGCTAATTATGATGTTTTAAGTAATTCTGTTCAAAGAAATGGTGTTTCAGAAGTTATATTTAATAGTCAAAATTCTTTTAAAATACAAGAGGTTTTTAATAATGAAATTGAAGACATGTGTTCAATAACTAATCAAAAACAATCTGGTCGATGTTGGATGTTTGCAGGATTTAATGTAATTAGAAATATTGTTAAAAAAAATTTAAAAATAAGAGAAATAGAATTATCAGAGTCGTATTTAATGTTTTATGATAAGTTAGAAAAATGTAATACTACATTGGATTATGTTATAAAAAATGTTCATGAAAAAGTTGATTCTAGATTATTTAGGCGTATTTTAGGAATGTCTGGAGAAGATGATGGAGGTTTTTGGCATTATTTTGTTAAATTAATTAAGAAATATGGTATTTGTCCTAAAGAAGTTATGGGTGAAAGTTATGATTCATCACATTCTGATAAAATGAATGAACTTATTGATACTATTTTAACTAAAAATATATCTTTAATACGTAAAAACGCTAATGATATGGATAAGATGTTAAGTATTAAAGAAAATGCTTTAAATGATATTTATAAAATTTTAGCGATATGTATTGGTCTTCCTGTTGATGAATTTACTTTTGACTATGAAGAAGTTGATGATGATAAAGATAAAGACGGTAAAGGTGATAAGGATAAAAATTTAAAAGATAATAGTGAAAATAAAAATGATAATAATAATGAAAAATCAGATGAAAATAAAGATAATGACAAAAATATAAATGATAAAGATAATGAAGATGAAAAAGATAAAAAAAATAAGAAAAAAGACAAGTGTAAAAAATTTATTTCTTTAAAGATGACTCCAAGAGAATTTGCAGATAAATATTTAAAAGAAGATTTAGATGATTATATATTACTTTTAAATTATCCTAGTGAAAAATATCCATTTAATCAAACTTATTCAAATAAGATGAATATCAATATTATTGAGGATAATGAAATACAATATAAAGCTATAAATGTTGATATAGATATAATGAAAAAAGCTGTTATTGATTCTATTAAAGACAATTCGCCTGTATGGTTTGCATGTGATGTAACCGTTGATTCTAATAGATATGAAGGTTATTTATCGACAGAAGTTATAAACCCTAGTAAGACTTTTAATATTGATTTTAATTATGATAAAGTTGATAGAATTGAATTAATGAATACAGAATGTAATCATGCAATGACTTTTATAGGTGTTCATTTAGAAGATGATAATATAAAAAAAGATGTAAATACAGTTGATAATTGTAATATAGATAAAAAAGATGATGATAATAATGAAAATAATAATAAAAAAGATGTAAAATATAAACCTATTCGATGGAAAGTACAAAATTCATGGGGAGATGATAGGGGTAAAAAAGGTTATTTTTTAATGACAGATAAATGGTTTACAGATTATGTTTATGAATGTGTTGTTAATAAGAAATATTTATCTGAAGATGTAATTAAAAATTTTGAAAAAGAACCTATTATTTTAGATCCTTGGAATGTTATTGTGTAATATACGTATTTTCTTATGAACCATGGTAATATTGTTTTTGATTTAGTTAAAATAGGTAATATAAATAATGTTAATTTTGCAGATAATTATGTATCTGTAAATTTTTACTATGATATTAATATTGAAGATTTAGAGTTTTTATTTATAGGTATTTATAATGAATTTATACCTTTTAAAATATTAAAAATTGAAGAAAAAGTGAATAAAATTGACTTAATACTTAAGGATATAGATTTATTAAAATCATTTAAAACTGTTAAATTTAAAGTTTATATTGAAAAAAATAAATTTAATGATATTATTATTGATGAAAATGATGTAAATATAAATAATTTCGATGTTTTTGATAGAGATAATATTTATTGTGGATGTGTTTCTAATGTATATGATTATCCAGGAAATAGATGTTTAGAGGTTTGTAAAGATGATGTAAAAAAACTTTTACCATTTATAGATAATTTCGTTATCAGTGTAGATATAAAAAATTGTAGGATAATTATAAATAGTATTAAAGACTTAACATAAAAATCTTATTTTTTTTAATCTATAATTAAATATTTATTTTTTAGAAAAAAATTTATTAGTTATAAGTAGAGGTTATTATGAAATATAAACATGGAACTTTTTTTTTAAAAATATTTATAATATTTGATATTATATCTAATAATATCACTATATTTTCAAGACAATTTAATAGTGGTTCAAGTAAAAGAAAGGGAGATAGATTTAGAACACAAGATAATCAGACTACTGATATAAATGCCATCATTGTATCACAAAATAAAGAGTTTTTAACTGAAAATGAACAAAAGTCAGTAGAAAATCACTTATCTAATCCAAAAATTTTAGGTAAAAGAGAAAAAGATTTACTTAAAAGGCAAGAAGAGAAAAAAAAGGAAAATATAAATAAAAAAGAGAATGAAATAAAAGAATGTGTTAGAAGCATTAAAGAGATTAAAGAGCTTGTAGTTAATTTGAGGTTTGAAAAAGGAGATATAGAAAAAATAAAATCTAAAATAAAAGGACTTGAAAACATTATTAAAGAACAAATACAGAATACTGAAGAGTATATTGAAGACGAATATAGGACTGATAAAGTAAAAAATGATGATATTTTAAATAAGATAAAAAATGAAATTATAAACAAATTTACAAAACATAAAGAAGATTTTGATTCCTATAATAAAAATATAAATGAAATTCTTGATTCAGCTAGTAATTTTATAGATTCAATACAAAAATTTGGAAATACAACAAAGTTAGAATCTGATATTAATAATTGTTTAAAAGATGATGAATTTGATGGGTATGGTAAGATTTTATATGATTTTAATAGTTATTTTTCTGCATTAAAAAATATGACTGTTAAATTTAATAAATTTAAAATGTCAGATTTTTATAAAAGTTTATATAAAGCACCACTGAAATTGTCAGAAATAGATTCACAATATAAGAAATTTATAAATGGTTTTATAGAAAAAACTGTTAATAAAAAAGATAAATTAAATGATTTTTCCTATGTTTTTAAGACTGAAAATAATGAAATCAATAATGAGTTTGATAAATTATTAACTGATCAAGGATTAGATGTTGGTAGTGATAATAATGCTATTAAAGCAGCTTTTGCAAAGAAAGATAAAACAATAGAGGTTTTTTGTAAAGATATACGTACAAAAAATGAAGATTTTAAATCTAAATTTGAAGAAAATAAAAAAAAGAATGATGAAAAAAATAAAGAATTTGAGATTTTTAATCAATTAAAAAAAGCAATTTTAAAGTCTGCATCTGAATATAGATTAAGTGATATAAAAGATCATTTTGAAGATAATGAAAATATTAAGAATGATATTGCTAAATATATTGAGGATTGTAAAGGTTATGATAAAGAAATGAAAAAGCAAATTGAAAAATATGAAGCTATAAAAAAAAATAAAGATGAACTTATTAGTAAATATTCTGAAGATTGTAAATATAATTATAATAAGGAATCAAAAAAATTAGTTGATTTTAATGGAACAGAAAAAGAAGCAGAAGATATAAAAAAAATATTAAAGTCAGTTAAAAAGAAGAAAGAATTATTAAATAATGATAATTTTGTATTATCTCAAGCTGAACAAAACGCATTAATTGATGCAATTACTGCTAGTGAGAAATATATTAAGGATTATCTAGATAAAAAAATTGTAGCAACTAATAAGCATAAGGCAGATATTAATACGTTAGAAAAAAATATAAAAGATGATGAAATTAAACTTAAAAATAATATTGCTCAATACAATGCTATATTAGCTCAAAAAGTAGAAAAAAGACAACAGTATTTAGTGCAAATACAAAATATATATGAAGAAATAAAAAACAAAATAGATAAAATAGAATATAATGATGAATTAAAAAATAATATTTTTGACAATTTAAAAGGTAAATTTAAAAATAATTTTAATAATGAATTTAAAAATGTTACTTTTGGGAATACAGCAGATTATTTACAAACAGGAAATTATGATTTACTTATAAAGTTAAAACAATTACTAAAAGGTGATTTTGTACAAGATAAATATTTTACTAATAATATTAAATTAAATAATAAGAAAGAATTAAACGATTTTATAGATGTAAAACAGAAAGAAATAAAAAAAATACAAGGAGAACAAATAAAAATAATTGAAGAAATAACAAATATTACGTCAAAAATCAATGAATTAGAGGAAAATAAAAAAGCATTTAAAAAAACTCAAAAAGATTATAAAAACAAATGTGAAAAATTTGAAAAAGTTATTAAAGATAATGAGTCATTATTTAAAGAATTTGGAGATGCTATAAAAAACCAATGCGAACATTTATTAAAAAAATGTAGTGATAACAAAGAATCTATTAATAATATTAAATTTAACTATGATACAATAATAAATTCAAAGTCTAAAGTAGATGATAAGGATAAAAAAATAGAGGCTGGTGGTAGTGTTTTAAATTATGCTAATTATAAAATTGAGCCATATGATGCAAATATATATAAAAATTACACCAAAGATAACAGTAATCTATTTGATTATTATTACTCTATTAATAGTGTTAAATTCATCAATAATGCACTAGACAAAAATGAAATTATACAAAAACAACAATCAATAATACCTTTATGTTATAATTTGATGAAAAAAATAGAAAATTTTATAAAAGCTTATAATGGTATCGGTACAGAAAAAAAAGGTTTTATTAAAATAGAAGAGAATAGAAAATATTATGAAAGACATAAAGAATTTCTAAAGGATAGGCAATATGTTTCTAATTATTCGTTATATTTTCTTGAATATTTTGGTTGTAAAAAAGATTATGAAAAAATACAAGAAGATATTGTTGGACTTTATAATATTTTACTTGAATATAAAGCATTATTGAAAGTTGAAAATGATAAAAAAATTGATGGCAAAATAGGTAAAAATATAGAAATTGCTAATAATTTACTTTCACCTTATTATGAAAATTTATTTAAAGATATATCAGGTGGTAGTATAAAAATTAAAGTAGAAATTAAAAAAGATGGAGCTGGTGCTTTTTTAGAAAAAATAGTAGAAAAATTAAAAGAAGGAACATTTAAAGATTATTTTGGTAAATTATGTAAACAATATAATGTTGGTGATGAATTTAATACGAAATCAATAGAAGATAGTATTGAATCTTTAAAAAATATAAATATTAATGAATATGCAGATATTGATATTAATGACAAAAATGAAATAAAAAATAAAACACAAGAGATATATAAAAATATAAAAGATATAAAAAATCATTTTGATACATTTATAGGAGGAAGTGAGATAGATAAAGATTTAAGTGAAACTGGTTTTAAATGTTATAAAAAGATTGACCTACTTCGTGGTAATAAATATCTTGCATCTGATCTTAAAATTTTAAATGATAAATTATCTGAAATTGCTTCAGAATTAATGCGTTTTGAAAATATAAATAATTTAAATAAGGATGTTGTAAATTTAAGTACAATTAATATATATGAGAAGGATAGTCTTAGAAAAATTTATTATGTATTTAAATTTACAACTTATTTTGATAAAATATTTGATAAAGAAGGCGGTGTATTAAAAGATGTAATAGATAAAATTAAAAAAAAATTGATGGAAATATATTCTAAAAAAATAATTGAGCAATTAGAAATTTTAAAAAAATCTGTAGACGCTGGAGATGTAACTACAGGTAAACCTGAAGGGGTATTATATAAAGTTTTTGGAAAAGATATTGCAAAAGACGAAGGTAAAAAATCTCTAGAAGACGTACAAAATATATTGGAAGATAAAGATATTGTTGTTACAGATAAAAAAACTACTTATTATAGTAAGTTAAATACAAATACTAACGATTTAGTAAAAATATGTGAAAATTTTAACGAAGAATTTAATGATGAATTTAAATCTTTAAAAAATAATAAAATAGATACTGTTAATAATCTAGATAATTTTAAAGGCGTTATACAACGTGTAATTAATTTAAGAGATGAATTATATACTATTTTAGCAAAATTTAATAAATTATGTAAGGACGATCCAGATATTTATAATGTGGATAAAGATTTTTTTAAATATGAAGTTAAAAATAAAAAATTAGAACTAAAATATAGTATAGAACCTAATAATGAAAATGATGATAGTAAAAAACTTATAAAATATTTAATTACAGGATTAGATGCTGATCAAAATGCTAATCAAAATGCTAATCAAGATATTAAATTAAGTGATATATTTGGTTCTGTTGATAAAATTTTACTTAATTTTTATAGAGATATAGAAGAATTAAATCGACAAATAAAAATAATTGACTATATAAGAGCAGATTCTACAAATAAAGTGCTAAAAACTTTATATGAACTTACAGAGTTTGATGTAAAATTTGGTAAAAAATCTGATGAAAAATTTGAAGAATTTAAAGAAGAAGATTTTTTAAAAACTGATGATCTGGAAAAAAAATATACAGATATTTTCCCAACTAAAAAAATTGAAGAATTAAGCAAAAGTGAAGGTTTTAAAAAGTTTCTTAAAAAGGAAGCAAACATTAGTGGAGGAAATAATAAATTTTATATTCATCATTTAATTAGAAAAAAAGTTGCAAAAATTTTAAACGGTCTATATGTTAAAATTATTCAAAATGTATTTTTTTCAGTTAATTTCTTTAATCCAGATAATTTCTTTGTTCAAGCTAATTTCGTTGATCAAAAAACAGGTAAATATACTTATGAAAAAGGATTCAATTTTTTAACTAATTATGTATATTTTTTTAAAGAATATTTTGCTTTTCATACAGCCTTTACGAATTTATTGAAAAAATTTGGGTTTATTAAAGAAGAAAATAATGTAATTGGAGACCCAGGTACTAATTTATCATTTTTTAATATATTAAATCAAAATATTGCTAATATAAACACATTATTAAAAATTCATGGATTTGATTCAAATGATGCTACAGTTAAAATAAATAATGGTTTAGGTGGGTATGTATATATATACACAATCAAAGGAATATTAGAAAAAATTTGTAATATAGTTATAGAAGAAATTGAAAAATTAAATCTTGGGACTGTAAAAGTTCTTAATGGAATAATGTTAAAAAAGATTTATAAAAATATAGCCGGAGATATAAATGATTCAATTACTTTTATCGAAAATTTTAAAAAATCAATTAATTATGCAGAATTATCAGAAGATACAGATAAATTATGTAATAATTCCAATTTTGAATTTACTAAATTATTAGATGATAGAGTTAAAACTATATTAGATAATATAGTTTGTAATGAAGATAGTTTAGTTAATAAATTAATTAAACATTTTGGTAAATTAGGTTCATCTAAAAAATATATTATAAAAGATATTAAAAAAGACGATTTTATTTATCAAGTAAAACGTACAATCTGTTCGGAATTAGATAAAAAATGTAATCCTAACAATGATCAAGTCAAGTCACACGAAACAAGGTTATATTATTTTGCAAAAGATTGCACATTGTTTTATTTATTAATTGATATATTTGATGCAATTTTTACTATGTTAAAATATTATCTTAAAGAATGTGATGATAGAGAAAAAAAGATAGCACCTAAATATATAGAATTTCCTATAGGCATATTAGGAAAACTATTTGAAAATCCTATAAAGCCTGGATATAATAATAATAAGTGTTATGGTGAATTAAAATCTTATAGAGATAATTATAAAAAAGTATTTAATTTAGACACAATTATAAATAGACGTTTTTCTGAAGATGGTGATGAGGAAAAAGAGGAAAATTTTTATTTTAATTTCTATGAAAAGTTAGAATTAATTTTTAATAGAAATGATCTTGAAAATATAATAGAAAAAATATTTAAAAATTTACATTTTTTCAAAGTTGTATATGATTATAATTATACAGGTAATGAAAGTTCATTAAGGAATGAAACTGGGGATGATTTTAATCAAATCGTAGGACACTCTCCTGTAAATGCTAATTTTCTACAATATTCTAAACTTGTATTTTCTGTCCAGAATACAGATGAAGAGAAGGAAGGTAGAATTAATTCGATTTTAAAATTTTTAACTGAAACAAAAGTATCATTTGAAAATTTTGACGAAGACGGATATAATAAATATCTTGCAGAAAAAAACATAATTACAACTGAAATTACAAAAAATAAATATAAAATGGAATTTATATATGAGAAAATGATTAGTATGTATGAAGATTATCAAAAACAATCAGAGGACCTTGACCCTGATAATGAAGAATATGAAGCAGATTTAAAAAAATTACAAGAAAATGAATTTAAAAAAATAAATGATTTGTATTTAAATGTAAAAATTAAATAAAAGGAATATGTTTAAGAAAAAATATATAATAATCGCAATGATGTTTTTTTATAAAAATAATTATGTAAATTGTATAGACGATTTTGATATTAGTAATTTAGGTATTGATCAAAATACAATTAAAAACAATGGAGGTACTGGTGGAAAAATAAAAATAATAAAAACAGATAAAAAAAATCATAAAGACGATAGTGTAAAACTTTTATTTAAACTTTTAAAACAAAACAATTATAGTTTTAATAAAAAGGAAAATTTCGATCCTGAAGGATGTAAAAATCTTTATGAGTTTTTAAACAATACTGATACTAAAAGATGGAAAAATTTTGGTAATTTTATAAATTCTGGGGCTGAAAATAAAAACGATATACAGCAAAAAACAGATAATTTAAAATTTTTAATAGAACATCCAGGTACTGTTAATCTTTTAGATTCTAATTTGGATGATTTGCAAAATATTAAAAATGATTTTAAAAACCTATCTTCTGATATAACTACTAAACCTATAGCTGATGCATATAATGCAATATTATCAAGTAAAGAGATTGTAGATATGTTAAAAGATATGGATAAAAAAAGTTTAATGAAATTAAATGATATATTAAAACTATATTCTACTGTTGATATAAGGGATAGAACGTGTGTAGAAGGGAAGCTTGTAAGTTCTTATGAAAGTTTTATTTATTATACTTGTGGACGTAAGTTTTTTACTATGTTTAAGAACAATCAAAAAGACATTGTAGACTTTGCAAAAACTAAAATATTACCAATGTTTAAAGAGTATACTAATTCTGTAAAACAAGTACTTGCAGAAATTATGAAAAATAAAAAAAATAAGGAATCTATTGATAATTTAAAAGAGGAATTAAAAAAACATACTGAGGTAATAAAAGATAAGATTAAAAGAGATACTGAGACTTACGGTGGTGATAAAGTTAAAGACGGAATTCAAAGAAAAGTTGGAGCCTATAAACAGTGTTCTTCTAAGCCAAAAGAAATTGTTACATAAATTCATATAAAATATTTGTTAAAATTTTTATAAATATAAAATTTTTATTTAGCATTGAATAAAAGGAAGAGTTCCAGAGCGGTCAAATGGATCTGACTGTAAATCAGCTGCTTCGGCTTCGTAGGTTCGAATCCTACCTCTTCCACAAAACATATAAATATATTGTTAATTTAAACATTTAATAAAGTGGTTTATAACTGAAATATGTATATGTTTTTTATATATTAATAAGCGGAAATAACTCAATTGGTAGAGTGCTAGCCTTCCAAGCTGGATGTTGCGAGTTCGAGCCTCGTTTTCCGCTCTTTTAGATCTTAAAATAAATTATTCAGTAGATATATCAAATATAAATGTTGTTTTTATAATTGATTACGGTATATTTGTTGATGTTATTTTAAGCCTAAATGGCTCAGTGGTAGAGCATTTCCTTGGTAAGGAAAAGGTCGTGAGTCCGATTCTCACTTTAGGCTCATAATTTTTTTTGATAATATCTTATAAATTAAATTTTATTTTATTAACAAATTAATATGGAGAGTGTTGAAATAGTAGGTTTTAATAGAAATTTAACAAGTAAGCACGATTTAAAAGTGTTGAGGAGTGAAGGTAATGTACCTGGTGTTATATATGGATGTGGTATTTGTAAGAATTTAACAGTACCAGCTATATTATTAAGAAATGTGGTTTATACTTCTAAAAACTATATTATAGACCTTAATTTAGATGGTGTTAATCATAAATGTATTCTTCAAGATATTCAGTTTCATCCTGTCAATGAAGCAATATTACATGTCGATTTTTTAAAAATAGATAATAAGAAAAAAGTTTGCAAAAAAGTTAATATAAAACCAATAGGAACACCAATAGGAGTTAAAAATGGAGGACTCTTATTAATAAAAAAGAAGGATGTATTAGTTTGCGGTTTACCAAGTGACATACCTAGTGAATTAGAAATAGACATTACAAATTTAGAAGGTGGTAGATCTTTTAGAATAGAAGATATTGAAAAGAATGAAAAATATGTTTTTAAAGAAAATCCTAGGGATCCTATATTTTCTATAAAAATGGCAAGAACTGATCAAACACCAGGTAAAAAATAATATAATTGTCTGAATTGTATTATCTTATGACTTATAGTTACTTTTTTTAATTTTATATTATACAAAATTTTTTTATGAATAAGTTTATTAATTTTTTCCTTATTTTTAATTTATTTTTTTCAAATATATATTGTTTTGATTTTCATCCTAAAGAAAAAAAAGGTTGTGAAAAATTTTTATTTGATCATTCTCAAAAAATAAGTATTACCTTCTCTATTTTAACTGTTGCTACAGCTATTGGTGCTCCTTTATTAGCCAAATGGTATCAAGCAAATAAACCATATTGGACAAATAATAAAAATAATAGAAGAATAATAGATAATTGTAAAAAATTTTTAAGTATCGAAAATGATATTGATGTCGCTGAAATCATGAGTAGATATGACAAATATGTATTGAAAATAAGAGGGCAGGAGGTTATAAAGAAGAAAGTTAGGAGTTTTTTAAATACAATTATTGAAGATATTAAAAATAAAAATGATAGCGGTCCACATGTTTTTTATTTTACTGGAGATTCTGGAACAGGAAAAACATTGTTAAGTTCTGTTATTGTAAAATCTATTGTTGGTAAAAATGGTAAGATATTCACAATAAGACCTGGAGATTTTTGTGCAGATAGAGGATTATTTTCAGATCAAATTATTTTAGGAGAAAAATATAAAATAGGAAATGTTGATTTAAGAAAGATATCTAAATTTGTTGCTTATATTAAGGCATGTGATGAAAAAGGTACTATACCAATAATTTTTTTCGATGAAATAGCAGATATTTACGATAAATTTGATGATAAAAATAGACAAATAAATCAAGTAGAAGATTTTTTACAATTGTTATTCGATAACAAAGGTTTTCAATATGAAAATAAGTTTTATAGTTTAAAAAATGCCATTTTTATATTTAACTCAAATGAATTTATTGAAGGTAAAAGTAGTAGCGATAACTCTAGAATAAATATAAAACATAAAAAAGCTTTTTTAAATAGATTAATAGTTTTTGATTTTGAATCATTATCTGTTGAAAATTATAAGGATATTTTAACTGATAGATTATACATGTTATTTGAAAAATTAAATGTAACTAACATAACTTTTGACGATAATTTTTTAAACAAAGTCTCTAAGATTTGTTATGATAAAAAACAAGGCGGTAGGGTTATTAATAACTATTTGCGTTTTTTAAAATCAAAAGTTAACACCATTGTTAGAGAAAATGAACAAATTTTAAGAAACAGAAATGTTAACTTGAATAACGAAGACTATAATAATGAAGATAATAATAAAGATAATCAAAATAATACAAATAATTATGGTCTAAAACAATATAAACTAGATTTTGATGAAACTGTTGATGAAATTATCTTACTTAAGAAGTAAGCAACACCTTCTCAAACGGCGAAGCGCCTTTACTTTCTAAGAAAGTAACAAAGTTCGTACTCATTTGCCGTACAGGCTTAATATATTAATCATTAAATTTTGTTGTTTACTTTTAAAGTAAGTCCAAATTTAGTTTGGTTTAAATTAAATTTTTTTTTAACTATTTAACATGAGTTTAATCACTAAAATTTTTAAAAGAATTTTATTTGTTATTTTAATAAAAAGCAATATTTATTGTTGGGAAAAAATAAATATTAAGAGTATTGAGATTGTAATTAATGATTTTATTACTTTTAAATCTGAAAATTTTGAAATAGAAAAAGGGAAAAGAATTGCAGATTTATTAGATTATGAATATAAAAATGGTTTTTTTCAAAATGAAAATAGAGATATAAGTTGTGAGCCTAGTAGGATATTTAATTATGTTTCAGGAAGATGTAATATTTCAACATTAAAAATAAATGAAATTTTACAGAATGACAAACTTGAAAAAAAAATACTAACTAAAATAACTAAAAAAGAATCAACACTTATAAGTTTAGACGAATTCAAAAAAGATGAAAATAATGTTATTTTAGAAGAAAATGGAGAATATAAGATAGAAATTGTAATAAAAAAAGTGTTTAAAAAAGGTGAAATAAAGGTAAAATATAATGGTGAAGATTTTAAAAATAATTGTGATGTAATATTAGATTATTCAAAACATAATAATTTTGAAAAAATTTCCATTTTGTATAGTTTTTTAGATTTAATTGAGAAAAACTGTTATAATACTGAAAATAAAAGTTTAGAAAAATATATTAAAACTTTAGCAAATGGTAATGAAAAATTAAGTAATTTAAAAATTAAATATATTAAGCTTAATTCTAAAGTAATATTTGAAGATTATTTTGAAGAAAATAGTGAAGAAAATCTATTTTTTAATATTTTACTTAATGATGAAAGTAAGCAAAATATAAATATTGAACTTACAAATTTTTATTTATATTTTTTTAAGATAAGTACAGAATCAAGTTATTGCATTATTAGTAAAGGAAAATTAATGCAATGGTTGAAAGAATTTTGTAAATCTGATAAACAATATAAAGTTGAAGATATTGTTAAAGAATTTAATAAAAAATTTAATTTTACTAATGAAGACTTTTATATTTATGGATATTTTGATATTAATGATAGAAAAGTTGATGAAAAATATTTTAATAACTTACTAGAGGAAAAAATATATTATATTACTATAAAAGATCATATAAAAATTGGAGAAAAAACTGTTAAAAATAATGAAGAGCAAAGATTCAAAGATTTTAGAAATTCATTAAGTAATGTAATGTTATATCATAGATATGAAATTTATGAAAAGAATGGATATATTAAAAAAGATAATAAAAAAATATATCAGATTGCAAGGTATGGATATTTAGATTTATCATATATAAAAGAAGAAATAAATCGTGAATTTGGATTAAACAACTCTGAATATGATTTATATTATATTGCTAATGTAACAAATGAACATAAAATTTTAACTGATAATTATTTAAAAAATTTAGAATTAGTTGAAGAATCTTCAAAAGATTTCAATGAAGAATGTAAAAAAAATACATTTATTATAAAAATAAAAGATGAATATTTTGATAAATATTTTAGAAAAATGACTGAAGAAGAGAAGAAAGAGAAGAAAAAGAAAGATGAAGAAGAAAAGGAAAGTGGAAAGAAAAAGAATAAAAATAATGATGATAATGATATAAATTATGATAATAAAAATAAAGAATTAGGATATTGTGGAATGTGTAAAAAAATATATGATTGTAAAAGAGTTAGAAATTAGTATTTCAAATTATCTATTTAGTTTTAATTATAATTCAAAATTAGTATTGAGTATTGCATAAAAAAATAATGTTTTATATCTAAATATCGACATTAAAATACATTTTTCAAATTGTAATAAAATCTTTATTAAAAAAGAATATCAATAAAATGTTGTTTTTAAAAATTAAAATATTAGCTAGTAAATATATAGGAAATTATAGTCTATGATTACTGATTCCGTAGGAAATGCTTTGACGAAGATAAGAAATGCTGTAAGAGTAAAACACGAAAAGGTTACTGTATCAACAAATAAATTAATTATTGGTGTTTTAAAGGTGTTAGAAGATAAAGGTTTTATAGGTACATTTGAGCTAAAAACACTTGAAAATAAGACTAGAGTTGCTGATATAAATTTAAAGTATAATCCTTCAGCAAGTATTGTTGAGATAAAAAGAATGAGTAAGCCAGGTAGAAGATTATATGTTAACTGTAATAACATACCTAGAGTTTATAATGGTTTAGGAATAGCAATTTTATCTACTTCAAAAGGTGTCATGAGTGATAAAGAAGCTAGAAAACAGAATATAGGTGGAGAATTAGTTTGTACTGTATTTTAAATTATTGAGAATAATAAGAAAGAGATATGTCTAGAGTTGGAAATATAAAAATCGTAAAACCAAGCGGAGTCGATTTGAAATATAATAAAGACAATGATGTAATAGAAGTTAAGGGACCAAAAGGAGTTTTGACGCATTGTTTTAATGGTATTTTGCTTAATATAGATAATGATTCTATATCAATAAATATCGATGATAAAAAAGTAAAACAAGGTGAATCAAATAAATTACATGGTTTATATCGTGTTTTACTTAACAATATGATTATTGGTGTTAGCTCTGGTTTTGAAAAAAAATTAGAACTAATAGGAGTTGGTTATAAAGCTAATATGGTTACAAATAATATTTTAGAATTAGATTTAGGATATTCTCATAAAATATTATTTTGTATTCCAAAAGAGTTAACATGTAAAGTTGAAGCACAAAAAGGTAAAAATATTTTAGTTATATTAAATGGTAGTGAAAAGTTTTTAGTTGGACAGGTGGCTTCTAAAATAAAAAAATTAAGACCTGTAGAACCTTATAAAGGAAAGGGTTTTAGATATTTAGGAGAATATGTAAGAATAAAAGCTGGTAAAACTGCTTCTAAATAATTTTTTTAGTATAAATTAATTTATTTTAAATATTTACAGAAAAATAGAAGGTTATGTGTAAATGTACAAGTAGGGAAAAGATAAAAAAGAGAATAAATTCACGTATAAAAGATTCAGGAGCTAAGTACTGTGTTACTGTTTTTAAGAGTAATACTGCAATATATTGTTCTATAATAGATATTATTAACAATAAAGTTTTAACATCTATTTCATCTAGAACTTTATATAAAGATAGTAAAAATTGTAATAAAGAAAAGGCTAAGAATACAGGAATAAAAGTAGGTGAAAAGTTAAAAGAATTAAAGTTAGACAGTGTTGTATTTAACAGAAATGGTTATTTATATCATGGTAAAGTCGAATCTTTAGTTGAAGGAATAAGGTCTGTTGGTGTGAAAATCTAAAAAATTGTTATGAGTAATTTTTATAAGGCAAGTTCTGATGAATTTAAGAGTAGTACAATTTGTATTAATCGTGTAGTTAAAGTTATAAAAGGTGGTAGAAGATTTAGGTTTGTAGCTTTAGTAGTAAGTGGAAATGGTAAAGGTATAGTTGGTTTTGGTATTGGTAAAGGTCTAGAAGTAGCTGCTGCAGTAAGTAGAGCTGAGTTGGCTTCAAAGAAGAATTTACTTAAATTTCCTATTATAAATTCTACAATACCTCATGAAACACATGGTTATTATAAAGGTAGTAAGATATCTTTTTTCCCAGCTACAAAAGGTACTGGTATTAAAGTAGGTGGATGTGCACGTATTGTTTGTGAATTGGCAGGTGTTGAAAATATAATGGCTAAGTATTATAGAAGAAATAGTAAACACAATAGTATTAAAGCTGCTTTAGATGCATTAAGCAAGTTACGTGATCCAATAAGAATAGCTAGAGATAGAGGAGTATCTTTAGAAAAGGTTTTTAATGGATAATATGTATAATAAATTTTTATTTTAAACTAGAGTATATTGATTTTTATTTATATTATTATATTTTAGTACATAAGTGAAGATTTTATTTTAATAAAAATAGGATTATGAAAAATATTACATTGAATAATTTGAATTATAAAGAAGGTTCAATAAAAAAAAGGAAAAGAGTAGGAAGGGGAAAAAGTTCTAATCATGGTAAGACATGTGGAAAAGGTAATAATGGAGCTAAACAGAGAAGTGGATATAGTACTAGGTTTGGTTTTGAAGGTGGTCAGACTCCTTTAAATAGACGTTTACCAATGGTTAGAATTATTAATAAATTTAGAAAGGATAAATGTAAGACTGTTACTACAGATATGTTGGCTAGAGTTATTAATAAAGGTATTAAAGAAATCAATTATAATGTTTTATATGAAAATAGGGTAATTGGTTTAAAAGAAAATTATAAAATAGTTAAAGGTAAAGAAGATATAAAATTTACTGGTATAACAATTGAAGCTAATAATTTTTCAAAAGAAGCAAAAGCTTTAATTGAAAAGAATGGTGGTAAATGTAATATAAAAGTTATAAATAATGAAAAATAGTATTTCTATTTTAATTAATTTTTTTAAGACGTCAGAGTTGACAGACAGATTATTAAAAACAGTTTTTTATCTGTTATTATTTAGAATAGGTACATATATAGTATTACCAGGTGTTGATGAGATGGCTGTCAATAATACTGGTGGTGGATTGTTAGGTTTATTAGATTCATTTGTAGGAGGTGCTTTTAATAGAAAGTCAATATTTAGTTTAGGGATAATGCCTTATATTAGTGCATCGATAATAATACATATGATGACTTTATTATTTCCTAATTTTCATAGAATTCAGTCTGATGGAGAGTCTGGTAGGAGAAAAATACATCAATATACTAAATATTTAACATTATTAATTGCTGTTTTTCAAAGTGTTGCTTTTTTTTCATCTAATATATCACAAGGTGAGTTGTTAATAGATAAAAAGTTATTTTTAGTAATATCTACATTTATATTAATTGGTGGATCCATGTTTTGTGTATGGTTAGGTGAAAAAATAACAGATAAAGGTATTGGACAGGGTACTTCTTTGTTGATATTAGTTGGTATTATTTCATCATTTCCATCTGCTGTTTATAGTGAATACATATTAAAACAAGGAGATTTTGTGATATTATTTTTAGAATATTCCATATTATTATTAGTAACTGCATTTATAGTAGCTTTATCATTAGCTGTTAGAAAAGTAAAGTTATTATATGTAAGGGAGATGATGGAATATGACGAGTTAAATAAAAAACGTCAGTATTTACCTTTAAAATTAATATCAGCAGGTGTAATGCCAATAATATTTGGAAATGTGATGTTAATGTTTTTTGCTTTTTTATGTAATTTATTATCTAATAAAAGTGAAATAGCTTTAAACATTTATAGTTCATTAAAAGATCCATTGTCTTTTGGTTATAATATAACATTTTCAATATTAATAGTTGTTTTTACATATTTATATACTTCTATTAATATAAATCCAGTTAAGATAGCTAATGATTTAAATAGTAACTCATGTTTTATTCCTGGAGTAAAACCAGGTAAGGCTACATCAAAATATATTGATAATATATTAGATTTAATAACATTTCCAGGATCTTTAGGTTTAGCTTTTGTTGCTTTTTTACCAGTATTAGCAAATTATTTTGAAGTTGGTGGTCAACTAGCACATTTTTATGGAGGAACATCAATGTTAATATCTGTACCATTAGCTATTGAATGCTGGAAACAGATTAAAAGTTATTGGTTATTATATAAGTATGATCATTTGGACATGTTTGATGAATAATTTGACTCTTTTCATTTTTTATTATTAAATAATAATATTTTATATTAAAAATAAAGTAGAAAAATAATTTAATTATTACTTTAAACTTACTTCATAAGTAAGCAACCAACCTAAGGTTGGATATATCTTCTCAATCGGCGAAGCGCCTTAATATATAATGTAAAAAACCTTTGTTTTAGTAAAATTTTACTGTTTTTTTATTATATTTTTTATATACAGTTTTGGATAATTATTATTTTTTTTAATTACAAATTTTAAAATTAAAATATTCGAAATATAAGTAAATAATGTGCAAAATTATAACTATCTTTAAAATATAGATAGACTATGGATATGGCTGATATGAATTTTGATATAAAACCTACTGATGATTATGTGTTTAAGAGAATATTTGGAGTTGAAAAGAATAAAAAAATA